>OIZX01000152.1_pt1 | contig 54314 bp, 42 predicted proteins | sample 1588621 | NCBI WGS metagenome assembly OIZX01 (sample SAMN03283276) | human gut metagenome | biome: human-associated habitat; material: feces | host: Homo sapiens | place: Peru | collected 2012 | reverse complement strand
GAATTTCAGGGTTTCCTTTTTCTTAAGTCGTTGTTTAATTTTCAAGGTCCGGTGCGCTCTGTTTCAGCGTTTCGGTTTTGCCCTCTCGCCTTAGCGCTTGAATATAATAACAAAACGAGCGACAAATGTCAACACTTATTTTCAAAAAATATCACCTTTTTATAAACGCCCCCGGGTGTTCGCTTTTGCTTTGGTTTTTATGTATAAAAACTTGCCTGTTTACCCGTTTTTTATATATACATTTCCCCTCGGAAGCCTATTTTTGACAAGCGTATTGAAAATTGCTATATTTAGTATTATAATATACAAAAATAAAAGATTTTAAGAAGGGCAGTTTTTATGCTTTCAAATGATAATTCCGCAATACGCAAAATGCGTGACTTTTTCAATACGGAAAAGTTTATGCTCATCGTTTTTGCGATTGCCTGCCTGATAACGTTATTTAAGATAGAGGTTATCGGCGTTCTTATTTTTATTCTTATAATATCGTTCTTGCTTGTAGTGTGCGACGACCTTATGCCGACCACGCTACCGTTTTTGCTGCTTTGCGAGACGGTGATTAAGCTCTATGACTCCTACAACATATTCATAAAGCTTTTATGGTTTGCAGTTCCCGTCGTTTCGGCGCTGATTTTTCACTTTATATATTATAGAAGAAAAATCGTAATCGGCTCTGCCTTTAAGTCAATGCTGTTCGTTTCGGCTGCGGTAACGCTCGGCGGCTGCGGCTTTATTTCGAAGGAAGCGTATTTCAGCCTTGTTTCCTTTTATTATGTATTCGGCTTGGGCTTCGGTATGCTTTTCATTTACGTTCTCTTATGCACATATCTCAACACGGAGCGTACATATTCGTTAAAGGATAAGCTGTCCGACACAATGATTTACATGGGTCTTTTCGCAGTTTATATGATTATTGAGTTCTATCTTGCGAACATTCCCGAAGTTATGCAGACAAAGGGCATTATTTACATGCAGTGGAGAAATAACATTTCCACATATTTAATGCTTGCAATGCCGTTTGTTGCGTTCAAGGCGATCAAGCGACCGTCCTACATTTTCCTTGCGCTGCTTTTCTATTGCTGTATATTGCTTGCAGGCTCAAGAGGCGGTCTTATATTCGGCGGAATTGAATTGCTGATGACAATGAGTATTCTCATAGGTCTTGACAAGCGTCACCGTTGGACCTTTATTTCGATCGGCTTGGGTATCGTGCTTGCGATTGCGCTGTTCTTTGAGGACTTTTACGGCTTCTTCGGTGCGACGTTCGACAGACTCATAATGGGTATAGCGGGTGCCGAAAAAGAAGTTCGACTTCAATTATTTGAAAGAGCGTTCCAGGACTTTAACAACAATCCGATATTCGGAACGGGTCTTGCCTATATGGGCAACAGAGACGTGCACCCGTCAGCGAAGTTTGCTCTTTGCTGGTATCACTGCGAGCCGCTTCAGATTATGGGAAGCCTCGGCGTTGTCGGAATAATCGCCTATGCAAATCAGCTTTTCGAGAGGTTTGTTATTCTTCTTAAAAAGAAAACCATATTCAGTGTCACGGTTCTTGTATCTTATGTTGGACTTGAAATGATGTCAATTGTAAACCCCGGCATTTTCTGTCCGCTGCCGTATCTGTTCCTTATTATTCTTATGCTTGCGGTTGTTGAGCAGGTAAACAAAACGGAAAGCGTTAAATCCCTTGAAAATGATATTCAGTTAAATCAAGTTACAGCGGAAAGCACCGACGAAGAGGACTTGATTTACGAGGACAGATAATTTTAAATCTAAAAAACGGCTTGGAGATCGAATTGATTTCCAAGCCGTTATATTTTTGTTCTTAATCAAGGAAGTCCTTGAGCTTTTTGCTTCTTGACGGATGACGAAGCTTGCGCAAAGCCTTAGCCTCAATCTGACGAATACGCTCACGGGTTACTCCGAAGGTGCTTCCGACCTCCTCAAGAGTTCTCGGGTGTCCGTCCTCAAGGCCGAAGCGAAGCCTTAAAACCATAGCTTCTCTGTCCGTAAGGGTATTGAGAACCTCCTCAAGCTGCTCTTTAAGGAGAAGCATTGAAGCGGCATCTGCGGGTGCGAGTGCGTCATCATCGGGAATGAAGTCTCCGAGGTGGCTGTCCTCCTCCTCGCCTATCGGGGTTTCAAGAGAAACAGGCTCCTGTGCGACACGTAGGATTTCTCTAACCTTTTCAACGGGCATATTGAGAACGTCTGCAATTTCCTCCGCACTCGGGTCTCTGCCGTTTTGGTGGAGAAGCTGACTGTTTGTCTTTTTAACCTTATTGATAGTTTCAACCATATGAACGGGGATACGGATAGTTCTTGCCTGATCCGCAATGGCCCTTGTGATAGCCTGTCTTATCCACCATGTAGCGTAGGTCGAAAACTTAAAGCCCTTTGTATAGTCGAATTTTTCAACAGCCTTGATAAGACCGAGGTTGCCCTCCTGAATCAAATCGAGGAACTGCATACCTCTGCCGACATATCTCTTTGCAATGCTGACAACAAGACGAAGGTTAGCCTCTGCAAGTCTTTGCTTTGCACGGGTGTCGTCGTCCGCAATTCTCATAGCAAGGTCGATTTCCTCCTCGGGCGTGAGAAGCGGAACACGGCCTATTTCTTTAAGATAAACCTTTACCGGATCGTCGATTGCAGCGACAGCCGCATCAACAGTTTCGGTAGCCTCCTGTCCCTTAGGAAGCGAAACGTCAAAATCAGCCGAGTCAAGCTCAAGGTCAAAGTCGTCGATAATCTCAATGTTGAGAGACTCAAGATTTTCATAAACCTTTTCAAGCTCCTCCATATCGAGATCGCTTTCGATCATAGCGGTATCGATTTCCTGAGTTGTAACCTTACCTGCGATTTTACCCTTTTCGATAAGCTCGGCTATCGGATTTTTCTTCTCTGTTGTGTTTTCCATAATTTCTCCTTCACTTTTACACATCATCATTAGATTTTGTTCTATCCTTAAAAATATTAAGAAAATCTTTGTCTGACAGCTCCGACGGATTTGAATACGCCGATTTGTCCTTCTCCTGCTTGATTACCCTTATACAGTCAAGACACTCATTCACGGAATTACTCAAATTCTGCGTCAAGGTTGCAATTCTTGCAACGGCGGACATCTCTTCATCGGAAAAATACGGAGTCAAAAACGATAAATCTATCGGCTTGCCCTCGGAAAGTCTTTCCGTTAAAACGGAAAACACCTTTCTGTTAAAGTCTGTTACAAAATCGTCTTTGGAAACCTCGTCCTTAAGCTGTTTATAATAACTCGGATTGTTAATAAGCGAAGCTATCAAAGTTTCTTCGGCAGACGCCGCATGGAGATTGTCCGGTCTTTGTGCGTTCACTATATTTATAACATCCTTGCGATTATCAAGTGATTTTTGTACCTCTTTCATCTGCTCGGTCTTTTCTATGCGTGAAAGAGCCTTTCTGTTTTTCGCAATTTCGCTCATAATTGCTTCTTTCCTTACGGAAAGCTCGTCGGCAAGCTTCGAGGCGTAAATATCGACCTCAATCGGACTTGATACCCTTGCCAAAACCTTTGCGGCATCCTGCATAAAGCCGACCTTGCCGTCTGCGGTGGATAGAGAGTATTTCTCCCTTTGCCGCATAAGCTTGTATTCGGTATCGTTGGACGCTTTTTCGATAAGCTCACGAAAACGCTCCGGACCGAACTTTTTGATTATTTCGTCGGGGTCTTTTCCGCCCTGCATATTTATAACCTTTGTTTTAAGGGTCGTGTTCGCAAAAATTCCGAGAGCCTTTTGTACCGCCTTTTGACCTGCCTCGTCGGAGTCATAGCAAATGAGTATCTCACTCGCATAGCGTGACAAAATCTGTGCCTGATCCTGCGTTAAAGCCGTACCCAAAGCCGCAACGGCATTTGTAAAGCCTGCCTGATGAAGCATTACAACGTCGATATTGCCCTCGCAGAGTATCAGCGTATCGGCGTTGGTTTTTCTCGCATGGTTGAGAGCGAAAATTTCCCTGCCCTTTTTGTAAACAAGCGTATCGGCAGAGTTTACGTATTTCGCCTTATCCTCTTCGTTCAAGCGTCTGCCCGAAAAGGCGATAACGTTGCCTCTGACGTCGATAATCGGGAACATAAGGCGGTTTACAAACCTATCATAGTATGTACCTTTTTGGCTTTTTCCGAGCAAATTAGCCTCGTAAAGCTCCTTATCGGTAAAGCCCATTTGATTAAGATGCTCACGCAAGGCACTCCAACCGTTAGGTGCGTAGCCTATGCCGAACTTTTTAACCGTTTCCTTTGTAAGCTGTCTGTAATTGCAATATTCTCTTGCAATCTCGCCCTCGTTTGAAAAGAGCATCTTATAGTAAAATCTTGCCGCCTCACGGTTAGCCTCATACATTCTCATTCTGCGGCGTGAAAGTCCGTTGTCGTAATTGTCCTCGGGTAAGGACATTCCGCATTTATCACAGAGGAATTTAACCGCTTCGGCATAATCGAGATTTTCGATATTCTTAATAAATGTAACTACATCTCCGCCGCTTCCGCAGCCGAAGCAATAGTAGGATTGCGTTTCGGGATAGACGTAAAACGATGGTGTTTTCTCATTGTGAAACGGGCAGAGTCCGCCGAGAAGCCTGCCCTTTCTTTTAAGCGTTACATAGGAGGAAACTATGCCTTCAATATCACATCTCTGACGAAGCTCCGAAAGAAAAGCGTCATCAAAAGCCATATAAATTCCTCCTTTTTACAAATTCAATATATCTTAATACATCCAAGCGGTCGGTATGAACAGCTCGTTGTATATCTTCAGCACATAGCCGTCGGACATACTCGCAACATAGTCGCACGCCGCACGCTCTCTGCCCTCCGATTCGACAACCTTTTTGTAGAGCTCGGGAAGCGAGTCGGGGTTTTCAACAAAATAGCCGTAAAGATTTTTGATAAGAGCCTCCGCCTTATGCTCCTCGCCCTTACACTTTACGTTGGTATAAACATTCTTAAACATAAATTTGTGAAGCTCGTCAAACGGCTGCTTGATTTCGGGTGCAAGCCTTAAATCGTCCGAGCTGTTTTCAATCGCCGACACAACAAGGGTGTTTATCCTTTTCGACTTGCTGTCGCCCAATACGTCGGTAATATCCTTCGGAATATCACTTTCGGATAAAACGCCTGCACGGATAGCATCGTCAATGTCGTGATTTATATAGGCAATTCTGTCGGCTAATTTTACAATTCTGCCCTCAAGCGTATCAGCCTCTTTGCCGATTGTATGGCAGAGAATACCGTCTCTGACCTCATATGTAAGATTGAGCCCGTCGCCGTTTTTTTCGAGCTTATCGACAACTCGTAAACTCTGCTCAAAATGGCGAAAGCCCGTGGGGAAAACGTCGTTCAAAGCCCTCTCGCCTGCGTGACCGAACGGAGTGTGTCCGAGGTCGTGTCCGAGCGCAATAGCCTCCGTCAAATCCTCATTGAGCCTCAAGGCCCTTGAAATAGTCCTTGCAATCTGCGAAACCTCAAGAGTATGGGTAAGGCGTGTCCTGTAATGGTCGCCCTCGGGAGAAAGAAACACCTGTGTTTTATGCTTTAAGCGTCTGAAAGAGTTTGAGTGGATTATCCTGTCCCTGTCACGCTGAAAGCAGGTTCTTATATCACATTCCTCAATAGGCGTAATTCTGCCCTTGCTGTTTTCGGAAAGTGCGGCATACTCACTCAAGGTTTGCTTCTCAATAAGCTGTGTATGTTCCCTTATAAGCACGGTTTTTCTCCTCTCAAAAAATACTCACTAATGCTTTATACGCACAAAAAATGCAAATTCCCCTGTTTTACTCGAAAATTTTTACTAAACGGCAGAAAATTTTTCGCCGAGCCTCTGCGGCATAACCTTTCCGTTTGTCGCTTCAAAAATTGCGGAGGATAATTTTCCCTCGTTTTCTCCGACGATTGTATAGCAAACCTCGACCTTATCGGTAAACTGCGTATCGGTTATTTTTCCGCCGTTAGCCGTTATAATCGGGGTAATTTTCCCGTAAAGCGTATAGTCGCACTCGGCTTTCATTTCACTGCAAAGCGACATTGTGATAATCTCGCCTGCATCAAGCGCAATTTTCGCACCGTGAGAATAAGCACGGACAAGTCCGCCTCCGCCCAAGAGTATTCCGCCGAAATACCTTGTTACGACAACGCAAACGTCAACCGTTTGGCTCTTTTCAAGCACATCGAGCACGGGTATTCCCGCCGTTCCCTGCGGCTCGCCGTCGTCGGAATAGCGTTTAATACCGCCGTCCTTTAATATGTAGGCGTAAACATTATGCTTTGCGTCCCAATGCTTCTGCTTTATCCTTGAAATAAAAGCGTTTGCCTCATCAACCGTCTTGACGGGACAGGCATAGCCGATAAACCTTGATCGCTTTTCGGTAAACTCATTATAAGCTTCCTTATGCACTGTTTTATACTCGTTCATATTTACGCCTCCTTTTATGTAAAAATATAAATCAAAAAGCGGCACCGTAAGTACCGCTTTCTAATGATATCAGTCTTATTTGTTGTTAAGATTATATCTCTTATTGAATCTGTCAACTCGTCCGCCTGTATCAACAAGCTTCTGCTTGCCTGTAAAGAACGGATGACAATTTGAGCAAATATCAACACGAATGTCTTCCTTAGTTGAAGAAGTTTCAAATGTAGCACCGCAAGCGCACTTTACTGTTGTGGGCTTGTATTCGGGATGAATTCCGTCTTTCATTAACTGTCACCTCTTTCGATTACCTAAAGTACTTAATGCATAGCGTATGAAATGATAACACAAAGTGTACAAAAATGCAAGTGGTTTTTTGAAAAAAACACAAAATCAGATAATTTTTTCTTCTCCGAGGCAGAAAGAGTAAATCGCAAGCTCCTTAACTTCGGTAGAAAAGGTCTGTTCCGCCGCCGTTTTATACACCTCAAGCTGTTTTCTGTAACGCTCGCAAAGCTCGTCCATATTGTCAACCCTGTCGGTCTTATAGTCGAGCACGACAAGCTTTCCGTCCTCAAAGAACGCACAGTCGATTACGCCCTGAATTAAAACACGCTCCTGCTTATATACATTTTCTTCGCTGTCCGAAACAACGTCAAGCGGCAGGAAAACGGTAAATTTCTGCTCTCTTAAAACCCTGTCGGATTTTTCTATACGCTTATAAAGGTCGCCGTCAAAGAAGCGTGCAAGCGTTTTTCTGTCAAGCGACTGCGCCTGCTCGGGCGTTAAAAGCTTATTTCCGACAAGGCGTTCACATTCCGAGTCTATATCGTTCTTTGCCGACTTGAAATCGCACACCTCCATAAAACGATGCATTGCGGTTCCTTTTTCGGCGGCGGTCAATTTTCCGTTCTTCGCAAACGACGGCTTGTCGGTTATATAAAATTCCGTCTCGTTTTGTGCTCTGTTAAGCTCCGAAGCAGACATCTTGGTCGAATAGTCGGAAAGCGGCACAAATTCGTATTCGTACTCGGCACGTCTTTTAATCTCGGCAACCGTTTCGCTGTCAGGCTTTGCCGTGCGCTTAATTTTCTCGTGCTTCTGCTCCTCTGCTTGCTCCTTTGCCTCGGTTACAATATCAAAGTCGAGCTTGAAATCGACTCCGACGTCAAAGCCACCCTTATAGCCCACGTAATTACGCAGCTTTCCGGCGTTGGGATGGCGGAAAAAGCCCATAAGCAAATATTTTAAGAAGCCTGAATTTTTTTCGGTTGCAACGCTGTCAATTTGCTCTTCAAAACAATTTGCGCTTAAAGCGGTTGCGGCTTTTGTAAGATCGCCGACGGTACCCGTTATGATAAGACGTTCCTTTGCCCTTGTCATTGCAACATAGAGCGCACGCAGAGACTCCGAGCAATCGTCAAGCGACTGTATGTACTTTGTCGCCTCATACTGAATAGTAGAATACTTACGGTAGGTTGACCTGTCGTAAAATCTAAGTCCTATTCCCGTCTGCCTGTTTACGGCAAGCTCGCTGTTATTGTTAGGTAGCGGCGCCCCTGTATCTGCAAGAATTACAATCGGAAATTCAAGTCCCTTACTCTTATGCACGGACATAATTCTTACAACATTTGCGTTTTCGCTCACATTCGTTGCAGGCTTGAAATCGGACTCGCTTTTTTTCATTCGTTCGATAAATCGCATAAATCCGGGGAGACCGCTGTTGCCGTTCTCCTCATAGCTCTGCGCATACTCCGTCAAGAGCATCAAATTAAGCTTTCGCATTTCTCCGTTGCTCATTGCGCTGACAACAGAGAGATAGCCTGTACGCTCATATATCGTTCTTATTAAATCGCCGACGCTCAACACGGTGCTGAGTTTTTTGTAATCGTCATACTCCTTAACGAAATTCTTACACTTCTCGTCCTCGGATTTTCTTATAAGCTTATAAAAATCTCCTTTTCTGTCTGCAATTCTGAGCTTTGCAATATCGTCTGCGGTAAAGCCGAAAATCGGAGACATCAAGGCGCTTAAAAGCGGCACGTCCTGCAAGGGATTGTCGATAATCGACAAAAGCGAAAGCATTACCGATACCTCCGGATTTTTGAAAAAGCCCTTATCGCTTTCAAAATACGCCGATATTCCCCTGCGTCTGAGCTCTCTGACAATTACGGGTCCCTGCTTGTTTTTTCGCAAAAGAATACAAATATCCTTTTTTTCGGCACGCCGCATACTCTCGCTGTCGGGGTCATAAACCTCTCCGAAGCGAAGCAGTTCTTCTATCTTATCGGCAACGAAGTCTATTTCCGAGGTCTTCTTTTCGCCTATTTTTTTCTTGTCGAGAACATACATTTCCACCTTCGGAATATCTGTTTCGGGATAAGTCGCCCCCGCCTTTAACGATTCCTTTTCGTCATAGATAATATTTCCCGTATGCTCGTTCATAAGCTTTCTGAAAATATAGTTTGAGCCCTCAAGAACTTCTTTTCTGCTTCTGAAATTTTTATCAAGACTTACAAAAATCTTTTTAGGGTCTGTCGATTGCTTTTGCTTTTTAATTCTGTTAAGGAAAATTTCGGGCATCGCAAGACGGAAGCCGTAAATTGCCTGCTTTACGTCGCCGACAACGAACAGGTTTGTTTCGTCCTTTGAAAGAGCCGAAAAGATTGTGTCCTGCGTGGAGTTAGTGTCCTGATACTCGTCGATTAAAATTTCGTCGTATTTTTCACGAAGCTCCCTTGCAATGTCCGTATACTCGCCGTTTTCAACAAGCAAATTGAGCGCAAGGTGCGTTACGTCTTCAAAGGCAAGCGCATTTATCTCCGCCTTTTTTTGAGCATAACGCTCTCGGTACGCCATAATAATTTTTATAAGCTCCGGTACAACCACCGAAAACTCCGCAATATCATTTATAAAGTCATTTTCGTCTGCGCATATGCACGAAGCAACATCCGTAATAATATCCTTTGCGCTGTCCCTGAGAGCCTTTGCATAAATGCGTTCGTACATACCCGCCGTACTCTTTGGAAATGAGGACGGGTATCTTGCGAATTTTATCGTTCGGGAAATAGTATACAGCTCATGCCACGCCTTTTTCTCGGCTGCATCCTTAATGCTTTGTGCCTGTACCTCTTCTTCCGAAAGCAATGGCAAAAGCTTGTCAAGCTCGGGAATATCCCTGACCAAATCAATGCCGTAATTTAACTGCTTTATTGCATAAGAGCTGTATCTTACCGCCTTTTCAAGCAATATTTCGCCGAACACGGTGTCCTGCGGCTTTTTTTCCTGCGTATAGCTCTGCGATATTTCCTCAAGCCATTTTTCGGGATAAGGATACGAATTTGCATACTTATTAAGCTTTTTTATGCTCTGCGAAAGCGTTTTATCGTTCTTTTCACAGCCAAGATCCTTCAAAAGAAGGTCAAACAATTCTCTTTCGCCCTCATATGCCTCCTCGATTACCTCATCGAGTGCCTCGTCGGAAAGCATATCCGCCTCGCTTTCGTCAAGCATACGAAAATCGGGTGTGATTTTCAGCCTATGAAAATTATCCTTGACAAGAGAGTTGAAATATTGGTCCATTGTGCAAATTTCGGCAAGAGGCAGCATTGCCTGCTGACGTTGGAGAAAAACGTTTGTAGGGTCCTCTGCGATTTTCTTTTCGAGTGCAACGCCGAGCCTTTGGCGCATCTCATTGGCAGCCGCCCTTGTAAACGTTACAATTAAAAGTCTGTCAATGGAAACGGGGTTGTCCTCACGCAAAAGCTTGTTTATGATACGCTTGACAAGCACAAAGGTTTTTCCCGAGCCTGCCGCCGCAGAAACGATAAGGCTGCCGTCGGTCTCAATCGCCTTTTGCTGTTCGGGCGTTAAAGGTTTATCAGCCATTTTCTTCCTCCTCGTTTCTCAAAATCTCAATTATCTCATTATCCTTGCCCTCAGCGATTTTACGGTAGCTGTCGCCGTCCTCAAAGCCGCAAACAGCCGAGTAATCGCAATATTCGCAAACGTTTTCTTTAGCCGGTAAAACAGGAATTTCGCCTTTGTGGAGATTGAGTGCCATCTGTTTTAATATCATATCTATTTTTCTTTTAAGTCTAACAAAATCTTCAGCCTTTATAAGCTTGCTACGATGGTCAAACGCACCGCTTTTTGTTAAAGTTACAGGGATAAACCAGCCGTTTACGTCGTGCTCCATACCCTTGATAATATCAATATCGTCTACGATTATGCCACTCATTCGGTTGGATTTGAGCACCTTATCGGTAATATCCTGCTCGCTTGCGTATCTGTCAAGATCAGACGCCGCAGCCTTAGCAGGCATATAGAGTACACCGCTCGGAATAATATCGCCGTATTTTTCCTTTCCGTTTTTTTCGATAGCGAAAAGATATATAAGCATCTGCGTACTCAAGCCGCTTACCACATCGCTTAAATTGAACGTCTTGCCGCCCGATTTGTAATCGACTACACGAAGATATTTTTTGCCGTTTTTCTCCATTGTGTCAACCCTGTCAACGCTTCCGCTTACGCTGAGCGTTCCTCCGTCGGAAAGAGGTAATTCATAAGGCTCAATATCTGCGCCGTAGCTTATGGGAAGCTCAAAATCAGCAGGTGCAAAATCGCTGACCTTGAATTCCTCTACCATCTTTGACAGGGCAAAAAATATCTGCTCTGAAATTGAATTATACTGCTTCATAAAGCGCTTTGACTTCGACTGCGCACCGCCCATTTTTTCCTCGAGATAATCGTCCATAATTTCGGAAATTCTCTTTTTCAACACTTCCGGCGATGCTTCAATCAACTTCTGCTTTGGAAATTCATCGAGAATTATCTCAAACACCTTATGTATAAGACTTCCGCTTATGGCAGGGTCTACCTGTGCTTCTTTTCGAGGCTTTGCATAAATGCCGTACTTGCAAAAATATTGGAAGGGGCATTTGTAATAGACCTCCGTCTTTGAAGCGGAAAGGTGCATATTCTTCCCGAAAAGTTCGGTTGCGATTTCGCCGCTGTCAATTCTCTCATCTCGTTTATCGGCAGAGTTTTCAAGCGTTTGAAGCCTTCCCCTGTTTACGTCGTCGGATTGCAAATACTCCCGAAGCGATACCGTAAGCTCTGTGTCCTCGTTGTAGCCTTTTGCGTACATTTCAAACGCCGAAGCCTCGCTTTCGATTTTTTCAAGCGGAGGGATATTTTCATATTCCTCAACCTCTGCCGACGGGAATATCCTACAAATTTCACGCACGATTTGCGACGGCGCCATACTCGCCCCCATATAATCGGCGTCGCAATAGGACACAAAAAGTCCCTCGCTCGCCGTTATCATGGAACGGTAGGCTATATATTTTTCTTCGGTCAATTTGTAATCGGCTGTTTCGGCAAGCTCAATGCCCGACAGTTTAAGCTCCGTTCTGTCCTTGTCGCTCAAAAGTCCCTGCGTAGGAGGATTAAGCGGAAATTCGCCGTCGTTTGCGCCAACGATAAACACATATTTTTTCTGCGGCATTCTCGCCCTGTCCGCCGCCGAAAGCGTAACTGCGTCGATAGCCTTAGGAACGCTGCCGAAGTCGCTGACACTTAACAGAATATTGAAAAGCTCATAAAAACGCTTGTCGGAAATATTGCTTTGCTTACAGGTGTTCCAAAGTTTATCAAGCATATCGATAACAAGCCGCCACACCGCATCCTGCTCTTGGGAAAGTGCGGTTTTTCCGTCTTTCAAGAGCTCGTCCGAAAGGCGTTTCAATTTTTTATCAATAGAATTTTTTATAAGATAGTCGTATATTACCTCGGCTTTTTTCTCGTTTTCAGCCTGTGAAAAATCATCCTTAAAGGCAAGAACGGGTGCTACCGCCTTTTCCCTTAAAGAATTAAGATAACGAAGCGTATTCCTGTCAAAATCATTTAGCTTATAGCCGAAGCCGCTTGGATTTTCTGTGAAATCATTACGCCATTGCGCCGAGCTTATGCGCCAAACAAACGCATAGTTTTCAAGTTTGGATATTTCATCTGCGGTAAGGCACGAAAGTCCCGTCTTCAAGTGCCTCATAAGAACGTCGGTGTTCAAGCCGTTGCAGGCAATCTCCAAAAGAGACGTGAGATATACCGCCAGCGGCTCGTTTGCAACAGCCTGACGTGCATCCTCATAAAACGGCACGCCGTATCTCTTGAACGCCGAGGAAAGTTCCTTGTCATAAGAGCCCTCTGACCTTTGTAGCACCGCAATATCACGGCAACGAATATTTTTTTCACGCATAAGGCGTTTAATGCTCATTGCGACAAATTCACATTCATCAGCCTTGTTAGGTGCGGAAACGATTTTAATTTTACCGTCGCAAGACACGTCCGACACGGTAAATTCAGGGGAAAAAGCACCGTCTGAAAGGCTTTTGAAAACATCATTATCATCAAAATCCGTTTCAACATATTTAATCGGAGCGATTTTCACAGAGATTTTATTGGCAAGGCTCTTGAGCAGCTCGACCTGTCTGTTGTTGTTGGCAAAGAGAGAATAATCGTCCTTGCCGCCGTCCGAGTCAAAGGTTATGTAGGTCTGCGGCGACTGTGCAAGAATTCTGTCCACGACAGCGTATTCCTGCTTTGTAAATCTTGTAAAGCCGTCTATTGCAACAAATTTATCCTCAAAATATCGGCACTCGGAGAGCACCGAGGAAAGGCGTGTAAGCTTATCATCGGTGTTATAGTAGGATTTTTCAAGCATTGTGTTGTAAAGCGAAAGAATCATAACAAGCTCGTCAAGCTTTGATTTAAGCGACGATGCTTTTGCGTTTTTTGAAAACTCGTCAAGGCTGTCAACGGAGACAGTCCATTGCTTTAATTCCGTCGCAAAGGACACAAGCTCCGCTATAAGCTGCGGTCTTGCGGTGTATTTTCTGTAAATTTGAAGCTTATCTCCGAGGCTTTCAAGAGCAAGGCTCATTGTCATCATTTTAACGCCGTCATCAGCCTCGGGCTTTTCCTCGGGGTCTGCGTGCTCGGAAAGTATCAGCTGTGCAAGTCTCGTCATACTCAAAACGTCAACAAAAAGCATATTTTGAGCACCGACCAAATCAAGCATTGATTTTTCGGTTTCATAAGAAAACTGCTCGGGTACAATGATTATGCACCTTTCCCCGTTTTTTGCCCTTTCGGCAACAAGCTGTCTGACGTATTCTGTTTTAACAAACGGTGTCTTGCCGAGAATAAGATTTAACATTTTTAATTTCCTTTGCTTAATAAAGCTCGTATATTTTTGCACCGTGCGGATTTACCGTAACGTTAAGCTTATTATTAACCCTGCCGACATTTTCCTTTTTCCATAAATCACGAAGCGTATGCTCGCCCGATATACCCAATTCCTCTAAGTCTACGGCAATTTCACGCTCTGCTTTGTCGGCGTTAAACACGGCTATAACGGGGTTTTCCCTCGCCGATACCGACTGCCACACAATCGTTTTTCCGTCGTCAAAAACAGGTTTTGCGGAATGTGAATTTTGATTTATGTCAAGTATTTCCTCATTGGTTATCAAAGAGAGCGTCCACTCGTCATTGTTTCGCATTTCTCCTCCGAACATAAGCGGAGAACGGAAGATGCTCCAAAGCGTCATAAGGGTAATTTGCTCGTCCTTTGTAAACTGCGTGTATCTGTTCTGCGGTCCGTGACAGGTGCCGTTTACCGAAATATTGCCAAGCGGCAGCATATCGCAGTCGGGCCAACAGCCCTCGCCGACATACGGATACCATTTTTCGGTCTTTTCAAACATTTCGTAGAGCTTGTCCCAAACGTCCCAAAAGTCGCCCGTCATACGCCACATATTTGCGTTTTTCATAAGGTGGTCGGCAACCTCAACCTGTGCAGGTCCGGGAGAAAGGCTCAAAACCATATCTCTGCCGCAGGAGTCTATCGCACGTCTTATCATTTCAATTTCTTCCCTTGCAGAATAAGGCTCATTGGGCTTGAACTCTGTGTTTGCAATATCGTCAACCTTGACGAAATCCACTCCCCATTCGGCATAGAGCTTGAAAAGAGAATTATAGTATTCCTGCGCTCCCTTTACCCGTGTATCCACGCCGTACATATCCGTATTCCACGGGCAAACAGAAAAATGATGAGCAATCTGCCTTGCGGTTATATCCGTGCCTAAAATTTTCGTATTATTATGAACTGCCTGACGAGGTATGCCACGCATTATATGTATGCCGAATTTAAGACCCATACCGTGAATACGGTCGGCTATATTCTTAAAGCCCACACCGTTTTTCGAGGACGGGAAGCGGTTTTCGGCAGGGATAAGTCTTGAATACTCATCCATACAAAGCTCGGTAAAGTTGTTGTAATCGGTATTTTTAGCCTTTGGCTCATACCATTGAATGTCACAGACAACGTATTCCCAGCCGTATTTCTTGAGGTTGTCTCTCATATACTCGGCGTTTCCGATAAGCTGTTCTTCGTTTACGGCAGCACCGTAGCAGTCCCAGCTGTTCCACCCCATTGGCGGTTTTTTTGCAACGTCATTTTTATTTTTCATAGCATTTTACCTCATATTCGGGATATAAAAATCTTATCACAAAACAAAGGGAATTTCAATTGTGATTTGCGGTTTTACTACCATTATCGGTACTGATAAAAAAAGCGCTGTAGAAATCACTCTACAACGCTTTTGATTATCAAAAATTATTCCTTCGTTTCCTTTTTAACCGCATCAAAGGTATCGGTTATGCTCTTTTCGGGAGCAGGCGTGAGAAGGCTTACGGCGATTATAAATATAAGTCCTACAATGAACGCCGGAAGAAGCTCATAGATGTTGAAAATCGTATCTGCGAATTTAACACGAACAACGAATTTCCAAATGAATATCGTAGCGCCGCCTGTTATCATACCTGCAAGCGCACCCCACTTGTTTGTACGCTTCCAGAAAAGTGCACACAGTACAACGGGACCGAACACCGCACCGAAGCCTGCCCAAGCGAACGAAACAATTCTGAAAACAGAGCTGTTCGGGTCTCTTGCAAGGAACACGGCAATTACCGAGATAACGACAACGGAAAGTCTTGCAAGGAGCATTGACTTTTTCTGCGACATTTTAACGCCGAAGGTCTCCTGTACTATATTCTGCGAAATTGCGGAAGCGGCGGCAAGAAGCTGTGAATCGGCAGTTGACATTGTAGAAGCGAGAATACCTGCCAAGATAATTCCGCCGACAAAAGCAGGAACATAGCCGTAGCTTGAAATGAGCTTTGCAATATCGACGATAATCGTTTCAGCCGCCGAGCTGCTTGCGTAAGTGGGAATTAAGCCTGCTTTCATAAGAGAATAGCCGATAACGCCTATCAAAATCGCAACGCCCATTGAGATAACGACCCAAACGGAAGCGATACGACGGGAAAGCTTTAACTTATTTTTGTCCTCAATCGCCATAAAGCGAAGAAGAATGTGCGGCATACCAAAATAGCCGAGACCCCAAGCAAGAGTTGAGAAAACGGACAATGCACCGAAGCTGCCTGTTGTACCCGTTGAAACGTCAAAGCCCTTGAACAAATCGAGGTAGCCCGTAAGGCTCTGTACGTTGTGGAAAACATTGTCGAAGCCTCTGACAGCACCCTCGCCGAAGCCGATAACAACGAAAAGAGCGACCGTCATAACGATACTTTGAATAAAGTCAGTAGTTGAAGCGGCAAGAAAGCCGCCGAGTGTGCAATAAACAACGATTACTATTGCACTGATAATCATTGCAGTCAAATAATCCATTCCGAAAAGCGTTGAGAACAATTTACCGCAAGCGGAAAAGCCTGACGCTGTATAGGGAACAAAGAAAATAATAATCATAACAGCCGCAACCACAGTCAAAGCCTTTGACTTATCGTTAAAGCGTCTTGCAAAGAAATCGGGAATTGTGAAAGCGTCAATCTTATGGCTGTAAACACGAAGTCTTTTTGCGACAACGAGCCAGTTTAAATATGTACCTATCGCAAGACCGATTGCAGTCCATGATGCCTCGGGAAGCCCGCCCATTAAAGCGACTGCGGGAAGTCCCATAAGAAGCCAGCCGCTCATATCCGAAGCCTCGGCGCTCATTGCGGTAACAAAAGGTCCGAGAGTTCTGCCGCCGAGGAAGAAATCGCCCGACGTTTTATTTTTATCGGCAACCGCAAAGCCGATGCCTATCATTGCCACCATATAAATTATAATGGCAATCAAAATAACGATACTTGATGTTGTCATAAACACCCTCCTAAAAATCAATGAGAGTATTTTATCACAAACAGGATTAGAATGGAATAGAGAACAAAGTATAGACCAAACTATAAAATAAGTAAAGCCTTGACCTGCGAATTCACCGCAAAATCAAGGCTTTTATATTAGACCGTAGTATAGACGAAAAAACGGCATAAAAATAAATTTTCAGTCTTTTTTCAAATATCCGTTCAAAAGCATTTTCAACATACCGTTACTGTAATTGCTAAGCGAATACTCGCCGTTGCTCAAGCACCAATCATACATCATTGCTCGCTCAAACAAGGCGTATGCTTTTACAATGTCATTTACCGAATAGCTGTCGGAGAGTTCTCCCCTCTGCTGCCCCTCAAGCACTATTGAACGAAGAAGCTTGTAATAAGTTCTGTTCCTGTCAAGAAGGTGCTTTTCGTTTTTAGTAACAAGCTGTGAGGACAAAAGCTGTGCCAAAAGGTCAATCGATACGCTGTCCTCAATCATACGGAAAAGCTCGGTATTGAGATAGAGCAATTTATCAAGGCACGGCATATTTTCGTCCATTGTGGGCATAAGCTCGTCATACTTATCGTCAAACAAATATGAAAGCGAGGACAAAAGCGCATCCTTACCGCTGAAATAATGGTAAAATGAGCCCTTTGACGTGCCGGACTCAAGGACTATGTCGTCAACGGTCGTGTCGTCATAGCCCTGCTCATAAAAAAGCTTCCACGCCGCCGAAACTATTTTCTTTTTCGTTGCGGAAGAATTTTTCTTTCCCATATCGCACCTCTTTCGTCAATACTGATATTTTACCACATTTAATAAAAAAATCAACGGCTCAAAAAGAGAACTGCACCATATTGTGCGGACAGTACAAAAAGAGCCTACTTGATGTAAGAAATTAAATTTTAAGCAACAAACTGATTTCGTTTTTCAAGCGGAGTCAGTTTTGGTATTGCGGTATATACCTTGTCTTCGTAATTGCTTAAGCGTTGATAACTTCTTGGAATTAAAAATCCCTCTTGATGTATAATTCTACATCAAGAGGGCTCTTTTTTCTGTTGTCCATTTTTTACGGACTTGTCCAGCGCAACTAATGGCTTTTTTATCTTTACGTTATTATGTTGCAACGTTCAGAGCGGTCGGCGTGCAAGCTTGTCCGTTAATGCAGAAAAGCCTGTTTGTAAAATGCCCAGTTCGTACCAGCCAAATACAAAATGAGTGCAGGCACAGCAACAGCAAAAATGCAAACCGTGAGTACCTTATCCAACTTTTCACGATTCTTGCGAAAAATACGTGCCAAAACGGCGTATGCCAGAAAACCGAAAACCCCGCCTACCGTATTCATTATAATATCCGTTACATCCGTGGCACCCAACCACAATATATACTGGAGCGTTTCAATACCAAAGCTGACCGCCAACGGCAAAAGCAGAAAAAACCATACGTGTTTTTTTTCATATGATTGCATAGATAGCAAAAAGCCGAGCGGACAAAGGGCTAAAAAGTTTAAGAACAATTCCAATTTAAACCTTGCGACGCGTTGACCGTCATGGGCAAAGGGAATGAGGTTGACGGATCGGCTGTAGAAACGGTCGGGTGAAAACAACACTTCACCCAAGCTTGCATATTTAAACAGCGTGACACGCATCAAAAGAAGAAGATAGACGCACACGGGAAACCAAAACAAAGCATGAAATATCTTGGCTTTGGACTGTATCTTCATAAAGTACCTCGTAAAATGTAAGTAGTTTCAAAATTCCTCATATTAAATCAATATATATTCGTAACATGCCCGGTTCCTTCAATCACAGATTGATTTGCCCAATTCACTTTTTCCAGACGGAAATAGTAGTATTTATTTGTATCCAAATTGTTGAATGATTTTGAATATTCCTTACCGTTATCTTTGGCAGTAAAGGATCCGACCGACTTGTCTTCGGGTCCATACAGTGTAACTCTAAACCAAGAGCCAGAGGTTGTTGATGTAATACAAGAAATCGTTACAGAACTTCTAACAGGCTTAAATAGTGTTGATTCCACAGCCGATCCAAATTTAAATGTAAAATCGCCTTGGCTGTTGATACGTTTATTGGAGTCAGCATCAATAAAGCAGAAGTATTCGTTTGGTTGTGTATTCTCATTCTCTTCTGCATAGGAAAGAATAGATAAGGTGGAAAGTAACAAAGTAAGTGTCAACACAACACAAATAATTTTTTTGAACTTCATAAAAATTTTCCTTTCAATATTTAATTTATAAAGCAACCTTCCAAATTCTACTGTATCACCCCACTATCCTTTGTGTTTTTTACTAACCTATATCGCATTATTAAAACTCATATAGGAAAAAACAATGTGAATTATAAAAAAACTATATGAACTATAATATATAATAACATTTTTTTCTGTTTTGTCAATACACCACTATTTTTTAGAAGAGAGGAACTTCACCTTACATATCGCCGCCTTAAAATGTTAATAAACATTACACATTTAAGCCACAACACTCCCTAAACTGTCCCAAATTATGTTATTAAAGTATGCTTGTGATGTGTACTGAAAGTATTGGTCACTGGGGAGTTACAATTCTGTAGTGATTTTTCTCTTTACAACTTTAATCGTATCGAGAACCAATTTAACGCTCTGTTCTTCATCCATTTTGTATGCAACAATGCTGTTATCATACAAATCTCTGATGATTGATAAGTACAGAAAGCCTTGAGCAGTTTTAATGTATGATATATCCGTTACCCACTTTTGATTTGGTCTTTCGGCTGTAAATTCCCTGTTCAACAGATTAGGATATCTGTGTAAGTGTTGACTGCAATAATGAAATTTCCGTCTGCGAACAACTGACAACAAATTGAACTTTTGCATTATACGAAGAACAGTTTTTGGATTGCGGTATATTCCTTGTCTTCGTAATTGCTTAAGTGTTGATAACTTCTTGGAATTAAAAATCCCTCCTGATGTATATTCTGCATCAAGAGGGTTCTTTTTTCTATTTCCCATTTTTTACGGACTTGCTCAAAAAGAGCCGCCGTAATGATTTATTTTGTTTTAGCCTTTTCCAAAAGCGGATTTTTATAATCCTTGCCCGTGACAAGCTTGCTAAGTGCAAACAGGGCGAGCACGTTCGGGATAACCATAAGGTTGTTAAACATATCGGTAAGCTCCCAAACAAGGTCGTTTGAAAGGCAAGAGCCGAGTATGATAAACGCCATTGAAATTATGAAATAAGGTATAACCGCCTTTTGTCCGAAAAGGTATTTGACGTTGACCTTTCCGAAGAACGTCCATCCGAGAATTGTAGAAAAAGCAAAGAACAAAAGGCAAATTGCGATAAACGAATTTCCTGCCTTTTCGCCCATAACGCTCGAAAATGCAAGCTGTGCCATATTGGTCTTGCTCACTCCGTCCGCACTGCCGTCTGCGAGAACACCGTTGTTTGCATAAAGTGTTGAAATGACAACAAGAGCAGTCATTGTAAGCACGATAAAGGTATCGATAAACACGCCGACCATAGCGATAGTTCCCTGCTGATGAGGTGTTTCGGCATTTGCGATTGCGTGAGCGTGAGGGGTTGAGCCCATACCTGCTTCGTTTGAGAAAAGTCCACGCTTTACACCCTGACTGATTGCGGTTTTAAGCGCATAGCCTATCGAGCCGCCGATAATCGCATTCGGCATAAAGGCATATTTGAAAATAAGTCCGAACGTTTCGGGAATATACTTAATTCTTGCGATAAGGATTACCAAGCCGCCGATAACATATAAAAGTGCCATAACGGGAACAATCTTTTCCGTAACCGCCGCAAGTCGCTTTACGCCGCCTATGAACACAATTCCCGAGATAACGCCGACTGCTATGCCGACCGCAATTTTCGGGACGCCGAAAGCCGTGTTAAAGGTTTCGCCGATTGAGTTCGACTGAACCATTGCGCCCATAAAGCCGAGTGCCAGCGTGATAGCGATTGCGAACATTGCCGCAAGCACCTTGCCGAATTTGCCCTTAAAGGCTGTCGTTATGTAATAAACAGGTCCGCCGACAAGCTCGCCGTTTTCGTCGTGCGTTCTTGTCTCCTGAGCCAAAACCGCTTCGGCATATATTGTTGCCATACCGAAGAAAGCGATTATCCACATCCAAAAGATTGCGCCCGGTCCGCCGACAAGGATTGCACCGCAAGCACCTACGATATTACCCGTACCGACCTGTGCGGCAATGGCGGTTGCAAGCGCCTGAAAGGGACTCATACCCTTTTGGCTTTCCTTTTGCTTTGAAAAGAGGTTTTTCATACCCTCATTAAAGCATCTGACCTGAACAAATTTAGTCTTAAACGTGTAAAAAAGACCTGCGCCTATCAACAAAACAATAAGAATATAGTCTGAAAGGTACATATTTACCTTTTGAACTATCGGTAACAAAAAATCTGAAAAAGAACTCATTTATCTACCTCCGAGCGTAATATTGAAATTATACTATACCTCAAATTCCATGTCAACAAAAAACGTGCTTCAAGGCACGAACACACCTTAAAGCACGCCGTAAATTTATATATTCGCCGCTACAATATCGCCCATTTTTGAGCAGGACACCTTTTCAAAGCCGTCCTCGTAAATGTCGCCTGTGCGGTAGCCGTCATCAAGAGCCTTATTGACAGCGTTCTCGATTTCGTCAGCCTCTTTTGCCATATCGAACGAATAACGAAGCATCATAGCCGCCGAAAGGATTGTTCCAAGCGGATTTGCAAGGTCCATACCTGCAATATCGGGCGCAGAGCCGTGAATCGGCTCATACATACCGAGAGTTGTGTCGGAAAGCGAAGCCGAGGGCATCATTCCGATTGAGCCTGTGAGCATTGAAGCCTCATCGGAGAGAATGTCGCCGAACATATTTTCCGTTACGACAACGTCAAACTGCATCGGGTTTCTGATAAGTTGCATTGCGGTATTATCAACAAGAATATCGCTGTATTCAACCTCGGGGTATTCTTCCGAGAGGCGGTGCATTGTCTTTCTCCAAAGTCTTGAGGTGTCAAGCACATTTGCCTTGTCAACGGAATGGAGCTTCTTTCCCCTTTTCATTGCCGTTTCAAATGCAACTCTGCCTATTCTTTCGATTTCGTGCTCGGAATAGGGCATTATGTCGGTTGCAACAAGCTCGCCGTCAACCGTTTCTGTCTTTTTCTCGCCGAAATATACTCCGCCCGTAAGCTCACGAACGATAAGCAGGTCAATTCCGTTTTGTACTATCTCCTGCTTTAACGGAGAAGCGTTTGAAAGCTGTGGAAAAAGCTTTGTCGGACGAAGATTTGCAAAAAGTCCGAGCTCCTTACGCACCTTTAGCAATGCCTTTTCGGGTCTTATCGACGGGTCAACGCTGTCCCATTTAGGACCGCCTACCGCACCCAACAAAACGCTGTCGGAGCTTTTGCATTTTTCAATTCCCTTGTCGGTTATCGGCACGCCGAACTTGTCGATTGAGCAACCGCCGATGTCAACATAGGTGTAATTGAATTTGTGATTGTATTTCTCGGCAATTTTATCCATTACCTTGATAGCCTGAGCGACGATTTCGGGACCTATTCCGTCGCCCTGCAATACGGTTATATTCTTGTTCATCTCTTTATTCTCCCTTGAGCGAAGCCAAAAGTCCGCCCTTTGCGATTATGTTTTGAATAAACTCGGGGAAAGGCTGTGCCTTATAGGTCTTGCCTGTTGTTTTATCGGTTATAACGCCCGTATCGAAATTGACTTCGACTTCGTCGCCTGCGTTGATTTCCTCCGCCGCTTCGGGACACTCCAAAATGGGCAAGCCGATATTTATTGCGTTACGGTAGAAAATTCTTGCGAAGCTCTTTGCTATTACGCAACCCGTACCGCAGGTTTTAATTACAAGCGGAGCGTGCTCACGGGAAGAGCCGCAGCCGAAGTTCCAGCCTGCAACCATAATGTCGCCTTTATTTACGTTCTTAACAAATTCGGTATCAATATCCTCCATACAATGCAAAGCCAATTCCTTTGCGTCCGAGGTGTTGAGGTAACGAGCCGGAATTATAACGTCCGTGTCAACGTTGTCGGGATATTTGAAAACCTTACCTTGAGTGTTCATACTTTCACCTCAATTTCTCTTATAATTCGGTTATATAGCCTGTCAAAGCACTTGCCGCCGCAGTATAAGGACTTGCAAGGTAGACCTCGCTCTTAACGTGTCCCATTCTGCCGACAAAGTTACGGTTTGTGGTTGAAATACAACGCTCGCCCTCGGCAAGGATACCCATATATCCGCCGAGACACGGTCCGCAGGTAGGAGTCGAAACCACTGCGCCTGCATCAATAAACGCCGTAACATAGCCTCTTTCGACACATTCTCTCATAATCTGCATTGTTGCGGGAATGATGATACAACGAACGCCGTCGGCAATTTTTTTGCCGTTGAGAACCTTGTATGCGGCCTCCATATCCTCCATTCTGCCGTTTGTGCAGCTTCCGATAACAACCTGATCGATTTTAATATCGTGCAATTCGCAAGCAGGATGTGTGTTTTCGGGAAGATGCGGACAGCTTACCGTCGGAACGATTTTTGACAGGTCGATTTCAATTGTTTTTTCATAAACTGCATCCTCGTCCGCCTCAAATACAACGGGCTTACGCTCGCTTCTGCCGTCAAGATATTTCAATGTGCATTCGTCAACGGGGAAAATGCCGTTTTTAGCACCTGCCTCGATTGCCATATTACAAATGCAAAGGCGGTCATCCATAGAGAGATTTTTAACGCCCTCGCCCGTAAATTCCATGCTCTTATAAAGTGCGCCGTCAACGCCTATCATACCGATAATGGTAAGGATAACGTCCTTACCGCTGCAATTCTCGGGAAGCTTGCCCGTAAGCTCAAATTTAATAGCCGACGGCACCTTAAACCAAGCCATACACGTAGCCATACCTGCCGCCATATCGGTTGAGCCGACGCCCGTCGAAAATGCACCGAGTGCGCCGTAGGTACAGGTGTGACTGTCTGCACCGATAATGCAGTCTCCTGCCGTAACTACTCCCTGCTCGGGAAGAAGTGCGTGCTCAATTCCCATTTTGCCGACGTCGTAAAAATGACTGACACAGTGCTCGCAAGCGAATTCACGGCACTGCTTTGACTGCTCTGCCGCTTTAATATCCTTGTTCGGTACAAAGTGGTCGAGGACTATGGCAATATGGTCTTTATCAAAAACATTTTCAAAGCCTGCTTTCTTGAACTCGTTTACGGCAACGGGTGTTGTGATGTCGTTTCCGAGCACAATATCAAGCTTTGCGTTTATAAGCTGTCCTGCCTCTACGCTTTCAAGTCCTGCGTGCGAAGCAAGTATTTTTTGAGTCATTGTCATACCCATAATAAGTTCTCCTTTATGCTTGTAATCCTCTGTTTATGGCGGAGAATAAAGCGTTGATTGATGCGGCGATAATATCGTCGTTTACACCTGCGCCCCATACCAGCTTGCCGTTGTCAAGCGTAATTCCGACATAGGAAATAGCCTGTGAGGAAGAGCCTATGGTCAAAGCGTGCTCCTCGTATGTAAGCTCCGAGAACGAAACGCCGAGGCTGTCTCTGACAGCGTTGCTTACTGCGTCAAGGCGGCCGTTACCGTTTGCGATAACCTCTTTTGTTTCGCCGTTCATTTCAACCGTAAGCATAACCTTTATGCTATCCGAACGGAAGAAATGATAGTCAATAAGCTTAATGGGTGTGTTGATATTTATATAATTATCCGTAAACGCCTTCAATACCTCGTCGGGAGAAAGCTCTGCGTGTGCATGGTCGGAAATGCTCTTGACGGTATAGCCGACATCCTCACGCATTTTCTTCGGAAGGTCATAGCCGAACTGATGCTCAAGAAGATAGCCGATACCGCCCTTGCCCGACTGCGAATTTATGCGGATAACGTCTGTTTCGTACTGTCTGCCGACATCGCCCGGGTCAATCGGAAGATAGGGAACAGTCCATGTGTCGCAGTTATTGTCGTCACGGTACTGCATACCCTTTGCGATAGCGTCCTGATGAGAGCCCGAGAATGCCGCAAAGACAAGCTTTCCTGCATAAGGCTGTCTGTCATAAACGGTCATACCCGTATTTCTCTCATAAACCGAAACAATGTTCGGCATATTTGAAAAGTCAAGCTGCGGATCGATACCCTGTGCGTACATATTCATAGCAAGGGTTACTATATCGACATTACCGGTACGCTCGCCGTTTCCGAAAAGCGTGCCCTCAATTCTGTCCGCACCTGCCAAAATTCCAAGCTCGGAATCCGCTACGGCACAGCCTCTGTCATTGTGGGGGTGGAGCGAAACGACAACGGAGTCCCTGTATTTGAGGTTGTCGCACATATACTCGACCTGATCTGCGTAAACGTGCGGAGAGGAGAGCTCAACCGTAACAGGAAGGTTTATAATTGCCTTTCTGTCGGGCGTCGGCTTCCAAACGTCAAGCACCGCATTGCAAACCTCAAGCGCATATTCGGGCTCTGTTCCCGTAAAGGATTCGGGCGAATACTCATAGCGATAATTTATACCCATTTCCTTTGCGATATTTTCAAAGAGAATTGCACCGTCAACGGCGATTTTTAATATCTCTTCCTTTGATTTTTTGAATACCTGCTCACGCTGAGCGAGAGAGGTTGAATTGTAAAGGTGAACGATTGCGTTTTTGCAGCCTTTTAGAGCCTCAAAGGTCTTTCTGATGATATGTTCCCTGCTCTGCGTCAAAACTTGAACGGTAACGTCGTCGGGAATCATATCATTTTCGATAAGAGTACGCAAAAATGTGTATTCCGTTTCGCTCGCCGCCGGAAAGCCTACCTCAATTTCCTTAAAGCCGAGTTCTACTAAAAGTTTGAAAAAATCAAGCTTCTGTTCAAGGCTCATCGGTACGATAAGCGACTGATTACCGTCTCTTAAATCGACCGAGCACCAAATCGGCGGCTTTTCTATATATGTTTTATCAAGCCATTTTCTCGTCGGATTTTTGACGGGGAAAAACTGTCTTGTATATCTTGATACGTTTACCATTGTTCACTCCTTATGCCTGAGCTATAACCTCAACCTCGACCAACGCACCCTTAGGTAAGCCCTTTACCTCAACGCAACTGCGTGCGGGCGCAGATGTAATGTATTTTCCGTAAACCTCATTAAATGAAGCAAAATCGTTAATATTTGCAATAAAGCAGGTGGTTTTTACAACCTTATCAAAAGAGGTGCCTGCCTGCTCCAATACAGCCTGTAGGTTTTTCATAACTCTTTCGGTCTGAGATTTAATTTCGTCGCCGACAATAACGCCCTGCTCGGGGTCAAGTGCAATCTGTCCCGAGGTATATACCATACCGTTTAGTAAAATTGCCTGTGAATAAGGTCCTATTGCCTTAGGTGCTTTATTTGTTGAAATCTTTTCCATAATTATAATCTCCTTACTCAAAAAAGTTTAAGTCCTGCGTCAGTAAGCGCTTTTTTAATAGTGTGAATATGCTCGAAATTCCTTGTTTCAAGGGTAACGGTAAGATAACAGCCGTTGACATCCGAGCCTTCGGGTGCGTGCTCGTGATAAACTGCGGTAACGTTGCCGCCGCACTCCGATATAATCTTCGATACCTTGAGAAGCTGACCGGGCTTGTCAACAAGCTCGATATTGAAATGACAGCTTCTGCCCGACATCAAAAGACCTCTTGCAATGACTCTTGAAAGGATTGTAACGTCGATATTACCGCCCGAAACAACACAAACAGCCTTTTTGCCTTTAAGGTCGATTTTGTCAAACATAACAGCAGCTACGGGAACTGCGCCTGCGCCCTCTGAAACGAGCTTATGCTGCTCCATCAAAGCGAGGATAGCCGCCGAAATCTCGTCGTCCGTAACGGTTACGACCTCATCAACGTACTTTGAGCAAATATCGTATGTAAGGTCGCCCGGCTCTTTAACGGCAATACCGTCGGCAATGGTTTTTACGCTCGGAAGCGTCTCGATTTTACCGTCTGCAAGTGAGTTTTTCATTGACGGTGCGCCTGCCGCCTGAACGCCGTAAACCTTGACATTGGGATTTAACTGCTTAATTGCGAAAGCAACGCCCGAGATAAGTCCGCCGCCGCCGATAGGCACGATAACTGCGTCGAGGTCGGGAATCTGCTCATAAAGCTCAAGAGCGATTGTCCCCTGACCTGCTATAACGTCGGGGTCATTGAACGGATGGATAAAGGTATAGCCCTTTTCATCTCTCAATTCAAGTGCTTTTTTATATGCGTCGTCATAAACGCCGTTTACAAGGCAAATTTCCGCACCGTAGCTCTTTGTAGCCTCGATTTTTGAAATCGGTGCGCCGTCGGGCAGGCAAATTGTAGCCTTAATTCCGTTTTTCTGTGCCGCAAGAGCAACGCCCTGTGCGTGGTTTCCTGCCGAGCAGGCGATAACGCCCTTTGCCTTTTCCTCGTCTGTAAGCTGTGACATTTTGTAGTATGCGCCTCTTACCTTAAACGAACCTGTTACCTGCAAATTCTCGGTTTTTAGGTATAGCTCTGTGTCGGGTTTTAGCTTGGGAGCATATATAACGCCTGTTTTTCTCACAACGTTTTTCAGCACATAGCTTGCTTTGTATATGCTGTCAAGAGTCAATTTACTGTTCACTTTGGTTACTCCTTTATATCAAACTGTTGATAAACTGTTCTGCCGCACGGGGCGAACGTGAACCCTTTGAAAGTGCAAACGCTTCCGCTTTGATGTCAAGCTCGTCTGACGGTATATTCAAATCGGCTTTTTGAGCCAACTGATGTACAATTTCAAGATACAAAGCCTTATTTGGCTTTGAAAAATAAACAACAAGACCGAACCTGTCTGACAAGGACATAAGCTCCTGCATTGTGTCGGCACGGTGAACGTCGTCCGTTCCCTGCCTCTCCGCAAAGCTCTCCTTTACAATATGGCGTCGGTTGCTTGTTGCGACGATAACGGCATTGCTCGCCTTGCCCGAGGCAGAGCCTTCGAGTACGGCCTTCAGCATACTGAAGCAATCGTCGTTTTTGTTAAATGAAAGGTCGTCGATAAATATAATGAATTTAAGGGGATTTCCCTCAATTCTCGACATTATGTAGGGCAAATCGAAAAGCTGATCCTTGCGAAGCTCGATAAGTCTGACTCCGCTGTCGAAAAAGTGATTGGCACAAGCTTTTACCGTTGATGATTTACCCGTTCCTGCATCGCCGCACAAAAGCGTATTAAGTGCAGGTCTGCCCTGTGTGAGAGCCTCGATATTGTCGTATACCCTGCGTCTTTCGTCCTCATAGCCCACAAAATCGTCAAGCGATATATCGTCCGAAAAATCTATCGGATAAATTTCGCCGTTTGATACTCTGAACATTTTCGAGGTGGCAAAAATGCCATAGCCGTAAGAGGATACACAGCTCGCTCTCTTCGAATACATTTCGTTAAAGTCAATATATGAATTATCAAACTGCGGAGAATAAATATTTTCCGAAAAATCACAAATATCAGTGCCTTTGAGCCTTGTAAGCTCCGATAAAATCGACAGCTCACGCTTGCAGTTTTCCTCAAGCGAGGCAGGAATTTCCTTGCCCTGCGATTTGAGAACAATATACCTGTTCTCACTCTCACAGACAGCTTTTTTCAAGAACTCCGAAAAGCTGTTATTATACTCTGCAAGGCTTGCAACGAACTCGCCGTACAAAGCGGATTTTTCAAAAATATCGTCGCCGCATTTCAGTAGCTTGAGCAAAGCAGCCATAGGTGCCTTGCTCAAGATTTCTCTGAAAATATTAAACGCCGATATGTTACAAATCAAAGTTGTTTTTTGATTAGCTTCCATATCCATATACCTAAAATCAGAATTTGTTGATTATTGCTCCCTTATCGGCAGAGCTTACCATCTGAGCGTATCTTGCAAGGTAGCCTTTGAGATTTTCTTTTCTCTTAATGGGCATTGTAGCCTTACGCTCTTCGATTTCCTTTTCGTCAACCTTTAATTCGATTGAATACTCGGGAATATTGATTGAAATGAGGTCGCCCTCCTTGACATAGGCAATAAGTCCGCCGCTGACAGCTTCGGGCGAAACGTGACCTATCGAAGCGCCTCTTGTAGCACCCGAGAAGCGTCCGTCCGTGATGAGCGCAACGTCCTTATCAAGTCCCATACCCGCGATAGCCGAGGTCGGAGAGAGCATTTCTCTCATTCCGGGGCCGCCTGCCGGTCCTTCGTATCTGATAACCACAACGTCGCCCTTGACTATCTTACCCGCATAAATTGCGGCAATAGCCTCCTCCTCGCTCTCAAAGACTCTTGCCGGTCCCTCATGAACAAGCATTTCGGGAGCAACTGCACTGCGTTTTACAACACAGCCGTCGGGTGCGAGATTGCCTTTCAATACTGCAATTCCGCCTGTCTTTGAATAAGGATTGTCAACGGTGCGGATAACCTCTGTATTTCTGTTTACGGCAGAGGCGATATTTTCCTTTAAGGTCTTGCCCGTGCAAGTCATAACGGAAGTATCAAGCACGCCGATTTTATCAAGTTCTTTAAGAACCGCATAAACTCCGCCTGCCTCGTTGAGATCCTCCATATAAGTAGGACCTGCGGGTGCAAGGTGGCAAAGGTTCGGTGTGTGTTCGCTTATTTCGTTTGCCATATCAAGACTGAACTCAATTCCGCACTCGTTTGCGATAGCCGGAAGATGAAGCATACTGTTAGTCGAACAGCCGAGAGCCATATCGGCGGTAATTGCATTGCGAATAGCCGCCTTTGTCATAATATCTCTTGGCTTAATGTCCTTTTTAACAAGCTCCATTATCTGCATACCTGCGTGCTTTGCAAGCTCAATCCTCTTTGAATAAACGGCAGGAATAGTGCCGTTGCCCTGAAGTCCCATACCGAGCACCTCAGTAAGGCAGTTCATTGAGTTTGCGGTATACATACCCGAGCAAGAGCCGCAGGACGGACAGGTGTTTTCCTCGCACACGCAAAGCTGTTTTTCGTCAATCTTACCTGCCGAATATGCGCCGACAGCCTCAAACATACTTGAAAGACTTGTCTTTTTGCCGTCAACCCTGCCTGCGAGCATAGGACCGCCGCTTACAAAGACAGTCGGTATATTAAGTCTTGCCGCCGCCATAAGCAAACCGGGAACGTTCTTGTCACAGTTCGGAACCATAACAAGTCCGTCAAAGCCGTGAGCCATAACCATAGCCTCGGTTGAGTCTGCGATAAGGTCACGGGTTACAAGGGAATATTTCATTCCCGTATGTCCCATTGCGATACCGTCACAAACGGCAATAGCCGGGAACACGATAGGCGTTCCCCCTGCCATTGCAACTCCGAGCTTTACGGCTTCGACGATTTTGTCGATATTCATATGACCCGGAACTATTTCGTTATAAGAGCTGACGATACCTATCATAGGACGCTGCTGTTCCTCGTTCGTAAGACCGAGAGCATGATACAATGAACGGTGCGGAGCGTTCTGAAAGCCGTTTACGATAGTATCCTTTACCATAAGTTACACTCTTTTCCTATTAGTTGTTGATGAGCTTATCCTCATCGCTCCAGCTATAAAGCTTACGAACCTCTTCACCGACTTTTTCCGAGGGATGCTCGGAAGCGAGCTTACGCATAGCATTGAAGTGTACCTGTGCGCCTGCCGAGGACATATCGAGGAGGAACTCTTTTGCAAATGTACCGTCCTGAATGTCGGAAAGAATCTTCTTCATTGCCTTCTTGGTGTCCTCTGTGATGATCTTCGGACCTGTTACATAGTCGCCGTATTCAGCTGTGTTTGAAATTGAATATCTCATTCCCGAGAAGCCGCTCTGATAGATAAGGTCAACGATAAGCTTCATCTCGTGGATGCACTCAAAGTAAGCGTTTCTGGGGTCATAGCCTGCCTCAACAAGAGTTTCAAAGCCTGCCTGCATAAGTGCGCAAACACCGCCGCAAAGAACAGCCTGCTCACCGAAGAGATCTGTTTCTGTCTCTGTTCTGAAGGTTGTTTCAAGAACGCCTGCACGAGCACCGCCGATACCGAGTGCATAAGCAAGAGCAATTTCAAGAGCGTCGCCTGTTGCGTCCTGCTCAACAGCTACAAGGCAAGGAACGCCCTTACCTGCCTGATACTCACTGCGTACAGTGTGACCGGGGCCTTTGGGAGCTATCATAATTACGTTTACGTTCTTAGGAGGCTTAATGCAACCGAAATGAATGTTAAAGCCGTGTGCGAAAGCAAGTGTCTTGCCCTCTGTAAGGTTCGGCTCAATGCTTTCCTTATAAAGAGCAGCCTGCTTTTCATCGTTGATAAGAATCATAATGATATCGGCGTTCTTTGCCGCCTCTGCCGATGTCATAACCTTGAGGCCCTGAGCCTCAGCCTTTGCCCAGCTCTTGCTGCCCTCATAAAGTCCGACAATAACGTCAACGCCCGAATCCTTGAGGTTCAATGCGTGAGCGTGACCCTGTGAGCCGTAGCCGATGATAGCAACGGTCTTTCCGTTGAGCTTAGCAAGGTTACAATCCTGCTGGTAATAAATTTTCTGCATAATATTTCTCTCCTTTGTGTAAATAAAGTTCATATTTAATAGCGTTACCGCTAAAATGTGTTAAATTGAGCTTGTTCCTCTTTCGATTGCCACAACGCCTGTACGGCACATTTCGATTATGCCGATGCTTGCCATAATCTCGATAAATGCGTTAATCTTTTGGGGGTCGCCCGTTACCTCAATACTCATTGTATCGAGCGTATAATCAAGGATTTTTCCCTTATACACCTCGGTCGCCGCAAGGATTTCGCTTCTTGTCTCCGAAGTGCTTTTTACTTTGATAAGCATAAGCTCTTTTTCAAAAGAAGCCTCGGGGGTAAGCACCTTTACCTTTTTGATATTGTGGAGCTTACGAAGCTGATTTACAAGCTGCACTCTTGCGTACTCGTCGCCGTGAAGAGTGATTGTAATACGTGAATAATTCGGGTCGTCCGTCTCGCCGACCGTAAGAGAATCAATGTTAAATCCTTTACGCATAAACAAGCCGCAGACTCTTGTAAGAACGCCGTACTTGTTTTCAACGTACATTGCAATAACAAATCTGTCCATCATCAATTCTCCTCTACCTTTGTAATCATATCGTCAATCGAGCCGCCGGGAGGAAGCATCGGAAGAACGAACTCATCCATATTTATAAGTGTATCGATAAGATACGGGCCGTTGTGTGCCATACCTCTTTTGAAAGCCTGTTCAAACTCGTCAATGCTCGAAGCCCTCTCCGCCTCAAGTCCGAAAGCCTCTGCAAGCTTTACGAAATCAGTCTTTCTTCCGAGAGTTGTATTTGAATAGCGCTTGTCAAAGAAAAGCGTCTGCCACTGACGAACCATTCCGAGAACGCCGTTGTTAAGAAGCACGATAACGATAGGCGTATTATAGGTAACGGCTGTCGCAAGCTCGTTCAAGTTCATACCGAAGCTTCCGTCGCCCGTGATAAGCACCGTTTTGTCGCCCGTCGCAACCGCTGCGCCGATTGCCGCACCCAAGCCGTAGCCCATTGTACCGAGTCCGCCGCTTGAAGCAAAGCGTCTTTTCTGCTCAAAGTCGGTGTACTGAGCCGCCCACATTTGATGCTGTCCGACGTCTGTTGCGATAATCGTCGATTTATCCTTAACCTTATTTATAACGTCAAAAATCTTCTTCGGCGTCATAGCTCCGTTTGAAGCCTCCTCCGCCTCGTCGATTATGCGTTTTTCCTCTGTCTTGAGAGCCGTAACCTCCTGCTCCCACTGCTTATGCTCTGCTTTTTCGCAGCGTTCGGAAATTCTTGCAAACGAAGATTTAATATCGCCTACAAGACCGACATCGACCTGAATGTTCTTGTTGATTTCCGAAAGGTCAACGTCAAGCTGAATAAGCTTTGCTCCCGTTGCGTATTTTGCAGTGTTGCCCGTCGCTCTGTCGGAGAAACGGACGCCGATACCGATTATCAAATCAGCCTCTTTATTAGCCATAGACGAAGCGTAATGACCGTGCATACCCTCCATACCGAGGAAACGCTCGTAGGAGTTGGGCATTGCCGAAAGTCCCATAAAGGTACAGCCGATATATGCGTCAATCTTGTCCGCAAAAGCCATAATTTCCTTTGTCATTCCGAGGCCTGCCGCACCGCCGCCGATATAGATATACGGCTTTTCGCATTTGTTTATAAGCTCGACCGCCTTTTCAACATCGCTGTCATCTGCGATTTTAAGCGGAGCAAAGTCAACAACGCCCTTTCTTTCGTACTCGCATTTTGCAATTTGAACATCCTTAGGAACGTCGATAAGTACAGGACCGGGTCTGCCCGATTTCGCAATCTGAAAAGCCTCACGGATAGTGTCCGCAAGCTCGTTTACGTCGGTAACAAAATAGTTATGCTTTGTAATGGGCAGGGTAATACCCATAATATTGATTTCCTGGAAGGAGTCCTTACCTATAAGCGAGGTGGGCACGTTGCCCGTAATCGCAACCATAGGTATTGAGTCAAGCATTGCGGTAGCTATACCCGTGACAAGGTTTGTAGCACCGGGGCCCGAGGTCGCAATAACGACTCCGACCTTACCCGTAACTCTCGAATAACCGTCTGCGGCGTGTGAAGCACCCTGCTCGTGAGCCGCCAAAACGTGATTTATACGGTCGCTTGCCTTGTATAGCTCATCATAAATATTAAGCACCTGTCCGCCGGGATAGCCGAAAACATCGGTAACTCCCTGCTCAATCAAGGTTTCGATTATGATTTGTGCACCTGACATCATTTCAGTTTTAGTTCCCATAATTCCTCCAATATAACAAAACGCCTCTTTAAGCCTTCGGCTTAAAGAGGCGAAGAACTTCGAAAAAAGAATTCCCCGTGGTACCACTCTTTTTCTTTTCTTTAAGAAAAGCACTCAACGTTTTTTCGTCAACTCTGTAACGGGAGCACCCGATTGCAGCTACTGACTGACAAGGTCCATCACAGCAACAGTTCAGCGGTGATCGTTTCAATACCATTCCCCTATGCCTTGCACCGACCGGCAATTCTCTGAAGGCGAATACGGAATTTACTCCTCCGCATCATTACTTTTTAATATATTTTAGTCACTTTTTTTCTCAATGTCAAACACTATTTTATATAAATGTCGTTTTTTATATAAAATAGTTGATTGACGGGTTTTGAAAAGCCTTAAAATTGGCAATATAACTAATAATATATTTATTCGTTATGCGGTATATAATTTTTTCAAATCCCTCTGCAACGCTTCAACGCTTTGATACCGCTTCGGAATGTTGATATTTGTGCATTTCCCCACAATTTTTCCGAGCCGTCCCTTTGGAATTTCGACGGACGGATGCTTACCTATTAAAAGCTCGTTGAACATAACGCCCAAAGCATAAATATCCGTCGCAGGCATCGATTGAAAAATGCCGTACTGCTCGGGTGCTGCGTAGCCTACCGTACCGAGGTACTGCGTGTCCCTGCTCTTCTCGTCCGACATAAGCCTCGACGACTGCATATCGATAAGCACCGCATTATCATTTTCGTCAATCATAACATTAAGCGGCTTTATATCCCTGTGAATTATCCGCTTTGAATGTAAATGCTTCAGCGCCTCGCACACGTCAAGGCAATATTTAACAGCTCTTTTTTTCGATAATTCCTCTTTCGAAATAATGCTAGCCAAATTTTCGCCTTCGATAAACTCCTCAAGCACAAGCATTTCATTTTCTCCGCAGCAAACGTCGTAAATCATCGGAAGATTATTGTGCTTTTCGCCCTTGAGAGCCTTGAAAACGCCGTCGTTCTGCTCGGGCATGGTAATAACCAAAAGCATTTTCCCGCTTTTTGAGTGCCTGTATGAGACTACCGTATTCCGCTGTGTTTTACGCAGCTCACAGACCTTTTCATAGTCCGCTTCGAGCGTTTTCTTTATATATTCTTCCTTTATACTCATTTCAGCATTTCCAATTCATTGTCGGCAAGCAGCTCGTCAAGCGACCAAACCGAAAGCTTATTGTTAATTGCATATATCATTGCGCTGTCACGCTTATCCTTCGCATAGAGAGGAGCCCAATTATAAAGCTCAAGAGCGTTTTGACAATCGTCAAGCTCAAGCTGCATTGCAAGGATAAGGCGAACTATCTTGTCCCTTGACGGGCACTTCTCGCCTCTTAATATATCATAAAAATATGTGTAACCGATGTCGGATTTGTTGATTATATCAGACTTTGAAAGCTTGCTCTTTTCGATAAGCTTTTGCCAAGTGTCATTTAAGTCCTTTTTGATAAAGCTGTTTTCCGCCCTGCTGACAAACTCGGCAAAATCGGTTTCCTTGTCTGACAGCTGCTTCAAAAGCTCCTGCGTGGTTTTATTGTTTTCCGCCTCCATAATCGGCATTGCAGCTTCCCCCTTATTGATAATATCCCAAGCTTATTCCGCTGAAGTTGGGATTAACGCTTATTCTTCTTGAATCATCGCAGTCCTTTAAGTAAACGGAGGTTATTCCCGTTCCCCTGCTCCAATTTGAGCTGACCCTTGAGCCCCCGGGCATATATACGGTTTTTATATATTTATTCGAGCAAAAGGACGTCTCCTCAAAGTATATCTTTTTATCCGAAGCAAAGGTAAAGCTTTGCTCCGTCTTACCAGCAGGATAAACGATTTTACTCATATTCACCCTGTCATACCCGTACACGTCGGAAACGGTAGCCTTATCCATATAAAGAACGCCGTTAATGCTGTAATAGCTATTTGAAACACAGTCGGACGGCACGGTAATATTCTTTAACGCCGTGCAGCTGTCAAAATTGTACTCAGAGCACTCAAAAGCCGAGCCGTACCGCTTTGAGCCAATAAACTCGCTTATATACGGATTATTGCATATGGCTTTTGGACTTAATCCCACGCACTCTTCGGGTAATTTGTAGGTTGCCGTTTTCTTTGCAAACGGATAAAAAATCAAATATCTGTTCGAATAGTTCTTAATGAAAACAACTCCGTCCTCGGAATAGCAATACCCGTTGCCGTCAGTGTTGCTCTGAAACGTAACGCTTTCAAGCGACGGACAGTTATTGAATATGCTTGAAAAATAACAGCTTCCGACAGGCGACGCCAACGTAACAGTTTTGCTCGGGAAAACAATCGACGTCAAATTGGGAAGATTGTTAAACACTACCTTCGGTCTGCTTGCGTCCCTTTGTATTGTCAAGGGCGTCTGTGCGCTTTCAAAAACTATCTTTTTAATGCTTGAATTATCCGAAAACGCCTTTTCGCCTATATATCCCACATCCCTGCCGTCGTGCGTTGCAGGCACAACAACAGTCGAAGCATTGCCCGTATATTTTACAAGACGTGCTTTTTCATTATATATATCCCATTCGAATTTGCTTTCGGATGCAGGAGATGCATTGTCAGCCTTGTCATTACTGCCCGAGCTGTTACCCGTGCTTAAAGCAGGTTTTTGAGCTTTGTTGCTTTTATCCCCCGAAGCGTTGTCACGCTCAGCCGAAGTCTCGTTCGATAATTCAGACGGCTTGTCCTCGTTTTTATTCTCAATCGCATCAAAGAGCTTGCCGAAAAAACCCTTTCCGCCCTGCTTTTCCGACTCAACCGTAACAGCCTCATAAAGCTCTTCTCCGTTCTCGTCGGTCACGGGCTCTCCGTTTGGCTTGGTAACGGGGACAAACGTCGTTTCGCCTGCGTCGCTCTTGTTTACCGTCGCTCCGTTTATAAAAGACACCGAGACCGTCAAAATCACAAGCGTTGCCAAAACAGCACCCGCAATATTGACAGCCTTATTGTTAATATGATTTTTTTGCCAAATTTTCGCTTTTTTCGGAGCTTCAGCCGCAGCCTGCTCTTGTCGAGTCTCCCCGATATAAGAAAAGCAGTTCAAACAAAAAGAACTCTCCTCAGGCAACTCTGAATTGCACTTGGGACAGAACTTGGACATATTATCCTCTCCAAAACAAATATCATTATAATTTTACATTTATTTGCACATTTAGTCAATAAAAACAAAATAATATTCTGTAACATTTTATTTCAGTCCGTTTACATGGTCTATAATCGACACAAATTCAAGGTGTGTCCTATATTATCCAAACCGCCTTATATTTATTGCCTTTACTGTGCAATATGTGTTACAATTATACTATATTATATTGATAACAGTAGGTGATTTTATGAGAATAATTTTCAAAAACTGCACATTACTTGACGGAACAAGGGATATGACTGCAAGGGAAAATATCGACGTTGCAATCGAGAACGATAAAATCGTAGAAATCGGTAAAATCGAACAGAAAAAAGAGGATAAAATTATCGATTTAACCGGCAAATATCTTATGCCCGGTCTTATCAACCTCCATGTGCATCTCCCCGCAGGCGGCAAGCCGCAGAAGAAGCCGCTAAAGGCTGATTTTCTTTCGAAGCTGGCTCTTTCCTCCGCATTTATGAGAAAATTCACTCTCAATATGTGCCACGGCTACGCAATGCAGGGTCTTATGTCGGGTGTTACGACTATCAGAACGGTCGGCGGACTTGACGATATTGACTCAAAGCTCCGTGATAAGATAAACGCAGGTCAGCTTGACGGTCCCCGTATTCTCGCCTCAAACTTTGCAATCGGCGTAACAAACGGTCATATGGTCGGCTCTGTTGCAAGGGCTGCCGACACTCCCGAGGAAGCCGCTAAAATGGTTGACGAGCTTATCGCTAAAAAGTCGGACCTTATCAAGCTTATGGTTACGGGCGGCGTTATGGACGCTAAGGTCAAGGGCGAGCCGGGCGTTCTTATGATGAAGGGCGATATGATAAAGGCTTGCTGTGACAGAGCGCACGAGCACGGCTTAAAGGTTGCGGCACACGTTCAAAGTCCCGAGGGCGTCAGAACGGCTGTCGGCAACGGCGTTGACTCAATCGAGCACGGTTCAACTCTTACTCAGACTGAAATTGACACGTTCAAGGCGCACGACGCAGTTTTGATTTGCACGCTCTCCCCTGCTTTGCCGATGGCGAAATTCAAGCGTGAAACCCTCGGAATAAGCGAGGTTGTTCAGTACAACTCAAACGTTGTTTTCAACAATATGGTCAAGGGTGCAAAAACGGCTCTTGAAAACGGCGTAAGGGTCGGTCTCGGCACAGATACAGGCTGTCCGTACACAACGCATTACAATATGTGGAGAGAGCTTCACTACTTCGAAAAGAATGTCGGTGTAAGCCCCGAGTTCGCGCTTTATACGGCAACTCTTCAAAACGCTGAAATTATCGGTCTCGGTGATGTTACGGGCAGTATCGAAGAGGGAAAATGTGCGGATATTCTTATTTCAAGTTCAAATCCGCTTGACGATTTCAGAGCACTTTCACAGCCCTATGCCGTAGTTGCAAGAGGTAAAATTTTCCTCAATCCGAAAATCAAGAAGTATCCCAAGTGCGACGAGGAATTAGATAAGTATTATAATTGATATAATCGGATTTGATGGCAATAGCATTGTTTTGAAAATTGCAAAGGCTTCCTTTTATCAGGAAGCCTTTTTGTTTGGCGTGGATTGTATAGCATGGAGAATGGCGAGCACCTGTTCGCAATCCGCAAAAGTTGGTAGCGACAGCGAGCCGTTGTGAGGGCGTTTACAAACGAACAGGCGAGCCGAGCGTGATTTTTGCGGAAAAGGAGGAGTTGCATAGTGAGTGAGAGACAGCCGAAGGCTGTTGCGAACGATACGAAGCAAACGACGACGTGGTAGGGCGGGGGCTTGCTCCCGCCGTTAGATTGTCACTGATTTATGACGGTTTACAGGTTAAAAGATATTGAAAATTTTGCACAACCGTAGGGACAACCCTTGCGGTTGTCCGTGAATTTGATTTTATATGAAATATGTTGCGGACAGGGGCAAGCCCTGTCCCTACGGTACGTTGTCATTTGCTTCGCAAAAGATGGACTAATCGGTTCGAATCCTGACGAAAAGCTAAACAAAAAACAGCAGATGCAAAAATGCATCTGAAAAACTAATAATAACCCGAAACAGAGTGGTAGCGAAACAAAGCCGTTGTGAGGGCGTTTACAACCGAACAGGCGACTTGAGCGTGATCTGTTTCGGAGAGGAGAAGCAGCGGAATGAGTGCGAGGCGATAAAAAATCGCCGCAAGCGATATGTAGCTTGCGACGACGTGGCTGGGGTGGCAGGATTCGAACCTACGAATGCAGCAGTCAAAGTGCTGTGTCTTACCGCTTGACGACACCCCAATATTAAGTTTGTTATTTATTTTGATTATCCCGAAACATTCTAATATTATAAAGCATTTTAATATTCCGAAATATTCAAATATTCCGAAAAGATATTTGATAGTGAAAACTCCGCCAAATCTTATTGACAGGCGGAGTTAAATCAGTGGGGTGGATAGTCGGATTCGAACCGACGGTCTTCAGTGCCACAAACTGACGCGTTAACCAACTACGCTATACCCACCATACAGCATTGGCGCGCTGAGAGGGACTCGAACCCCCGACCCTCTGCTTAGAAGGCAGATGCTCTATCCAGCTGAGCTATCAGCGCATTTTTCGAATGCTTGAATATTATATATGTGTTGAGGCAATTTGTCAAGGCTTAAATTGTTTTTTCTTCATATAAACACAAATTACACCAAAATCAAATAATGTACTATGCATACCGCTGTCTTAAAATACGCTTTTTTATATTATTATATACATAAATTCTTTTGTGGCGGTGCGAATGAAGCCTCTTACTTTGCCTTATACCGACGCTTTTCAACCTTCTTCGAGCGCGTACAGGTATATTTTAGCAAAAAACCTTATAAAAAATCAATACTACATTTAACAATATTGCAACCTTGTTTATCGTCTATTTTGACAATATGAACAAATTGTTAAAAAACAATGAAAATTTGAAAAAAATAATTTGACAAATTCAATATGAGTTTTTATAATCTATTTATTATTTTAAGGAAAGGCAATTTTTAATGCTTTCCGCCTTGATATTATGAGTATTTTGCAGTGTTATGCTGAAAAATAAATTTTTAGAAAAAGAGGTTACACAAATGAAAAACTTCAAAAAAGTAATCGGCGTATTATTGACACTCGCAATAGTTGTTACTTGTTTTGCTGCTTGCGGCGGTAACACAGGCAAAACTACAGGCGACAAAATCGTTGTCGGCGGAACAGGTCCCTTAACCGGTGATGCTTCTTCATACGGCATTTCGGTACAGCAGGGCGCACAGCTTGCTATTGACGAAATCAACGCAGCAGGCGGTATGAACGGAATTCAGCTTGAATTTATTATGAAAGATGATAAAGCTTTGGCTGCCGAGACTGCAACCGCATATGACCAGTTAATGGACGCAGGTATGCAGATTTCAATCGGCTCAACCACAACAGGCTCTTGTGAGGCTTTCGCAGCAAAGGCTGTTGAGGACAATTTGTTCTTCATCACACCCTCTGCTTCCGCAGCTTCCGTAATCGAAGGCAGAAAGAACGGCTTCCGTGTTTGCTTCGGCGATCCCGACCAGGGTGTGCTTGCGGCTGACACACTTGTAAATGACTACAAGATGAAGAATATCGGTTGCATTTACGACACATCTGATACATATTCAACAGGTGTTTACGAAGCATTCAAGGCTGAGATGGAAAAACTCGGTGTTTCCTTTACAACAAAGACCTTTGACGCAGAGAACAAAAAAGACTTCTCAACACAGGTTGAGGCTCTCAAGGATTGCGACGTAATCTTCACTCCCTTCTATTATACAGAGGCAGGACTTGTTGCTCGTGCTTGCTCGGCTAAGGGCGTAAACGCACTCATCTTCGGTTGCGACGGCCTTGACGGTGTTGCAGGTCAGATTGACTCTTCAGTTACAAACGAAATCAAGTACATCACTCCCTTTGACGTTGAGAGCACAAACGAAAACGTTTCTAAGTTTGTTGCAAGCTACAAGGCTAAATACAACAAGGCTCCCGACCAGTTCGCAGCTGACGCATATGACGCTGTTTATGTAATTTACAACGCTATGCTTAAAGCAAACATTACAGACGCTAACATTTCAGCTTCCGAGCTTTGCGACAAGGTTGCGGCTGTACTTACAGGCGGTATGGAATTTGCGGGAACAACAGGTACAATGACCTGGAACGCAGACGGTGCTCCGAACAAGGTTCCGACAATCGTTACCGTTAAAAAGTAATTGTTTCTTGACTAAACAGCAAAAACTCATTAAAGCAGTCGGAGGGGATTATTATATCTTCTCCGACTTCAGCGATTTTTAGGAGAGCTGTAAAACACAGCTTTTCTGCGAAAATCGGCTAAAATCACGCCCTTGACGGCTACACTCGGGCAAGTGATATACCTTGTAGCAGAAAGGCTATGTGAATTATATGAGTATATTATTGGACGGGCTCAGCTTAGGTGCTGTTTATGCACTTATTGCGCTCGGATATACTATGGTTTACGGTATTGCCAAGATGTTGAACTTTGCGCACGGAGATGTTATAATGGTCGGTGCGTATGCTATCTATTCAACAATGGCGCTCAATACAAATCCGTTTATAGCAATGGCGGTTGCGATTGTTGTTTGTACGGTAATGGGAATTGTTATTGAAAAATTCGCTTATAAACCCCTGAGAGGCGCTTCTCCCCTTGCGGTCTTGATTACCGCTATCGGCGTGAGCAATCTTCTTCAAGGCATTGCGCAGCTGATTTACGGCTCGACCTCAATAGCATTCACGGTTGCAAACTTCAAAACCGTTCATATTTTAGGCTCTGAAATCAGCGTCGGCACAATTCTTACGCTTGTTGTCGGTGCGATAATTATGATTGGTCTTACATTGTTTGTTAAGAAAACAAGAACAGGCAGAGCTATGCTTGCGGTTTCCGAGGACAGCGGTGCGGCTCGTCTTATGGGCGTTAATGTTGACAAGATAATTATGCTGACCTTTGCAATAGGCTCGGCTTTGGCTGCCTTCGCAAGCCTTTTCTATATTATTCGTATTCCGTCGGTTACTCCGACCTTGGGTGCAATGCCCGGTATCAAGGCTTTCACAGCCGCAGTTATCGGCGGTATCGGTTCTATCCCCGGTGCTATGCTCGGCGGAATTTTGCTCGGAATGATTGAGCAGATATGCAAGCACAATCCGACGATTGAGGCTTACACAACGGCAATTGAATTTTGCTTACTTATCGTGATTTTACTTGTTAAGCCTGTCGGCTTGCTCGGTAAACGCAGAAGGGAGAAGGTATAATGGGATACGTTTCAAATGTAAAAAAGACCTTCAAGCTCAAATACTGCTTTAACTATATCGGCGTTGCGGCTTTTCTTGTGCTTATGATTATTTTAAGCTCAACGGGAGTTCTCAGCCGTTCGGCAGTAAATCTTCTTCCGAAAATCGCATACAGCATTATCCTCGCGGTTTCGCTTAACCTTGTAGTCGGCTTCCTCGGCGAGCTTTCGCTCGGTCACGCAGGATTTATGTGCGTAGGCGCATATCTCGGCTCATATTTTTCGATTTTCCTGCACAATTACATTGACAATTCGCTTGTCTGCTTCTTTATTTCGCTTGTTGTAGGCGGACTTTTGGCGGCTGTTTTCGGCTTTATAATCGGACTTCCGGCATTGAGACTTAAAGGCGACTATCTTGCAATAGTTACGCTTGCTTTCGGAGAAATTGTCAGAAATGTTTTCAAAAACCTGAGCTTCTTCGGCGGTGCAATGGGACTTAAAACCGATAAAATCAAGCTTCAGTCCTCAACGCTTTATATCGTTGCGTTTATACTCGTGCTCGTTGTGCTTTTCCTTATTCAGAACCTTATCCGTTCAAAGCACGGCAGAGCGATAACCGCTATCAGAGATAATGAAATTGCGGCAAAGGCTATGGGCATCAACGTTACATATTACAAGCTCTTCGTGTTCGTGATTTCAGCATTTTTTGCAGGTGTTGCAGGCGTTATTTACGGACATTACTACACACCTATCCTCTATTCCGCATTCGATTATAACTATTCGATTGAAATTCTTGTTATGGTTGTTATCGGCGGTATCGGCTCGATAAGCGGCTCGATTATCGCTGCGACGGTTATCACATACATCAACTTCCTGCTTCAGAACAACCTTTCGGGCGATCTTGCGGCGGTAAGGCTTCTTGTATATGCAATTATCCTTATTGCAATCGTTATTTTTAACAATGCACCGGCACTCAAGCCCATTAAGGATAAGCTTAACTTCAAGAATCTTTCGGCTAAGCTCTTCAAGAAAAAGGAGTCAACCATTGTTGACGACGATGTTGCTTGGAACAGAATTGAGTCAAAGATTAGAATGGATGAGCTTCTTTCCGTTGACGTTAAAAAGCAGGACGGAGAGTTCAGCGACCCCAACAAACCTACGAAGGAGGGCAAATAATATGGCAGATATTATGCTTAAAACCGAAAATCTCGGTATTTCTTTCGGAGGACTTAAAGCAGTTCAAGGCCTCGATATTGAAATTAAAAAGCAACAGCTTTACGGTCTTGTAGGTCCTAACGGCGCAGGTAAAACAACCGTGTTTAATATGCTCACGGGCGTTTATCAGCCGACAACAGGCACATTTTATCTCGACGGCGAGGAATTAAAGGGCAAAACGCAAGAGCAGATTAACCATAAGGGTATCGCAAGAACCTTCCAGAACATCAGACTTTTCAATAATATGAGCGTTGTTCGTAATGTTATGGTCGGACTTCACAATCAGCCCGAATTCAAGTGCAATCCCTTTGTCAGTATGCTTCGCTTGCCCGGTCATTTTGACTCTGAAATCAGAATGAGAGAGAGAGCAAAGGAAATCCTCAAGGTTTTCGGACTTTATGAGGAGAGAAACAATCTTTCGTGCAATCTCCCCTACGGTAAGCAGAGAAAGCTTGAAATTGCGAGAGCTTTGGCTACAAATCCGAAGCTTTTGCTTCTTGACGAGCCGGCTGCGGGTATGAACCCTCACGAGACAAAAGAGCTTGTCGATATTGTTAAATATATCCGTGATGAATTTGACCTTACGATACTTCTTATCGAGCACGATATGAAATTCGTTTCGGGTCTTTGCGACGAAATAACCGTTCTTAACTTCGGAACAGTTCTTGCTCAGGGCGAAACCAAAAAGGCTTTGAGCGACCCCGAGGTTATCAAGGCTTATATAGGAGGTTAAATTATGGCATTACTTGAAGTAAAAGGTCTTGAAGTATATTATGGCGTAATTCAAGCTCTTAAAGGTATTGATTTTGAGGTAAACGAGGGCGAAATCGTAACTCTTATCGGTGCAAACGGCGCAGGTAAGACTACTACCATGCAATCGGTTATCGGTCTTATTCCGCCGAAAGCGGGAACGGTTAGCTTTGAGGGCAAGGATATAACCCATCTCCACTGCCACAAGATAGTTTCACTCGGTATGTCGCAGGTCCCCGAGGGAAGACGAATTTTCCAAGAGCTTACCGTTTATCAAAATCTTCTTATGGGTGCATATATCCAAAAGGATAAAAAGGCGATTAAAGAGGATATTAAAAAAATATATGCACGTTTTCCGAGACTTGAGGAACGCAAAAATCAGATTGCAGGTACTCTCTCAGGCGGCGAGCAGCAGATGCTTGCTATGGGCAGAGCGCTTATGAGCCGTCCTAAACTTCTTATGCTCGATGAGCCGTCAATGGGACTTTCTCCGTTGCTTGTAGATGAGGTTTTCACAATTATAAAGGACCTCAACAAGGAGGGCACGACCGTTCTTTTGGTTGAGCAGAACGCAGGTAAATCGCTTGCGATTTCCGACAGAGCCTATGTCCTTGAAAACGGTAAAATCGTGCTTTCGGGTACGGGCGAGGAGCTTCTTCAGAGCGAGGAAGTCAAAAAGGCTTATCTCGGCGGTTAATTCAGTTTATTATTTTATGAAAGAGTGATAATATGGTTTACCCAATGACTGTCGCAGGAGTAAAAAGAGATTTACCCCTGTGCAAAATCAACGACAACCTCACGATTGCGGCGTTTGTAATCTTCGGCGATGTTGAGCTTACCTGTGCATGTGCAAGGGAATTGCTCAAAAAAGCTCCCGAATTTGATTATATGGTTGCACCCGAGGCAAAGGCTATTCCGCTTATTCACGAAATGGCAAGACAATCGGGCAGGAATGAATATTTCCTTGTCCGTAAGAAAAAGAAAGCCTATATGAACGGTGTTTTTGAGACTGTTGACAAGTCAATTACCACCGAGGGCGAGCAGAAGCTCTATATGGACGGAACAGACGCAGCTAAGATGAAGGGCAAGAGAATTCTTATTCTTGACGACGTTATTTCCACAGGCGGATCAATATCGGCGGTTGAAAACCTCGTTGAGCAGGCAGGCGGTAAGGTAGTCGGCAAAATGGCAATTTTGGCAGAGGGCGACGCTGCAAACAGAGATGATATTATTTATCTTGAGCCCCTCCCCTTGTTCAACTCCGACGGTACAACGAAATAATTGTTGTATTAGGAAAAATCTCATAGTATAATTAAGGCAACAGGGCAATGCTTTGTTGCCTGTTTTTTTTGAGATGGGGTGATTTATTGGACGCCAAAAAGATTGCGGAAAGCCTTGACCGACTTGAAAAGCTGAGGAAATCCCTGCGAAATTCGGTTGTGTTTTTTATTATAATCATATCGCTGTCGTTCCTGCTGTTTTTTATAGAGCCTGATATATTTGAATTTGCTCAATTTATCATTGGCGGCGGCTATGTTTTTATAGGCATAATTTTCGGCTCTACGATAAACAAAAAGAGAAGAGTTTACAAAAAGCTTTACAACGAGGTTATTGTAAGGACGGTTTTCGAGCGATACTTTGACATCAAGGAATTTAATTCGGACTACGGAATACCTTATTCGGCAATAAAAAATACCCGTATGATGAAAATGGGAAACACATATTCCTCAAACGATTTTCTCTGTGGGGAATATAAGAACATCGCTTTTTCCCAATCCGACGTTACAATCAGCGAAGAGCATTACACGGGACGGCAGAAAACCTCTATAACCTATTTCAAGGGCAGATGGATGATTTTTGACTTCAACAAAAATTTCGACTGCGACCTTTTAGTTCACGACAAGAGCTTTAACTATGCCGACCACAGAAAGAATCTTTTTTCAAAGGAGTTTGAGAAAATCCGATTTGAAAACATTGAATTTAACAAAGCATTTGAGTCCTATACCAACAATGAGCAAGAGGCTTTTTACATTATCACTCCGCACATTATGGACTCAATGACGGAGCTTCGTGAAAAGACAAACGGTGCATTGATATTCTGTTTTTGCAGAAATCAGCTTCATATCGGAGTAAACAACCGCCGGGACGCCTTTGAGCCACCGATTTTCAGACCTATCGACGTCGAGTCCGCAATTTCGGATATTTCGTATGATGTGAGCATTATAACTCGCTTTGTTGATGAGCTGAATCTCGACAGAAAGGTATATAAAAAATAAAATTCTTGCAAAATATAACGCTATATATTAAAATAAATTTAACATAATTACAGGAGTGGTTAATATGACTTTTGGAATAATCTTGGCAGTTATCCTTGTGCTTTTGATAGCTTGGTACATAAGCGTTATGAACAAAATCAAGACAACGCAGGTTAAAATCGCCGAAGCTCGCTCGGGTATCGACATTGCCCTGACAAAGCGCTTTGACATTTTGACAAAGCTGCTTGATATTACAAAGGCTTATGCAAATCACGAGAAATTTACGATTATCGAGACTATTAAAATGCGTAAGGGTATGAGCGTTGCCGAGTGCTCGGAAATAAACGCAAAGCTCAACGAAACCGCACACGCTATCAATATGGTTGCTGAGGCTTATCCCGAGCTTCGTTCAAGCGAAAACTTCAAGCAGCTTCAAATTACCGTTGCGGACGTCGAGGAGCACCTTTCGGCATCAAGACGGGTTTACAACGCAAATGTTTCGTATTACAATCAGCTTATCGTTAAATTCCCTTCGTCTATCGTCGCAAATTCAATCGGCGCAAAGGCTGAGGAATTTTTCCAAGCGGATGACGAAAAGAGAAGCGACGTTAAAATGGATTTCAATTCCTAAAACAAACGGCAATGTGCATTTTTTGTGCATTGCCATATTTTATGCATTGACAGCGAACAAATGTTCTGTTACAATATGTCTACCTAATAAACAAAGGGGGCAGTTTTACGGAACGCTCGATTTTACATTGTGATTTGAATAACTTTTACGCCTCTGTGGAGACTGCTCTCAACCCCGAATTGAAAGGCAAGCCCGTTGCGGTCTGCGGTAAGGCGGAGGACAGACACGGAATTGTGCTTGCCAAAAGCGAAGCGGCGAAAAAACACGGCGTTAAAACGGGCGATGTCATTTGGCAGGCTAAAAATAAGTGCCGTGATTTGATAGTTTTAGAGCCTCATTTTGACGAATATGTAAAGTACGGCAAGGCGGCAAGGCGGATTTATTACGATTTTACCGATATGATAGAGCCGTTCGGTATGGACGAGTGTTGGCTTGATGTTACGGCGAGCGAAAAGCTCTTTGGCTCGGACATGGAGATTGCATATAAAATAAAGGAGCGTGTGAAAAAGGAGCTTGGCATCACGTTGTCGGTCGGCGTTTCGTTCAACAAAACCTTTGCAAAGCTCGGAAGCGATATGAAAAAGCCCGACGCCATAACGGTTATCAGAAGAAGCGAATTTAAGGAAAAAATCTGGAATTTGCCTGCCTGCGATATGCTGTGGGTCGGCAGAAGCACATACAAAACGCTCAAAAGATACGGAATTTTAACAATAGGCGATATTGCAAAAACGTCCGTCGATACGCTTGTTTCCCTTTTGGGTAAAAACGGCGAGCTGTTGTGGAAATGTGCCAACGGATATGAAAATTCCGAGGTTTCCGACTTTTTAAGCACCCCCGAAATAAAGAGCGTGGGAAGAGGCATAACCCTTGTCTCCGATATTACGGAAAATGACGAGATTTACAGGGTGATTTTGAGCTTGTCGCACGAGGTTTCCCGTGAGCTTCGCAAGCGCAGGCTTTCGGCAGGCGGAGTGCAGATTTCCGTCAAAAGCAATGAGCTGAAAAGCGTTCAATTTCAGAAAAAGACGAATTTCCTCACGCAAAACGCAAGGGAGATAGCAGACCTTGCCTTTTTGCTGTTTGATGAGCGATATGACAGGGAATTACCCGTCAGAGCCATCAGCGTAAGGGCGTTTGACCTGTTGGAGAGCGACTGTGCCGTTCAGCTCGATATGTTTTTTGACATTGAAAAGCATATCAAGCGTGAGAAAATTGAAAAAGCAATGCTTTCGATAAATAAAAAATACGGCAAAAACACCGTCAAGGAGGCAACGCTGTTTTGCGATACGAAAATGCCGAAGGGCAAAACCGATTGCATCCTTTTGCCGAAGTCAAAGGTTATGGGATGAGTGCCTTGACGGGCAACATATGCGACCGTAGGGACAACCCTTGCGGTTGTCCGTGATTTTTGTTTTACAATCCCTCCGAGTTGCCTTGCGGCAACCCACCTCCCTTTACACAAGGGAGGCTGAAAGAGCAGTAAAAAGTGAAAATTTAGCACAAACACAGGCTCCCTCTGACGAGGGAGCTGTCGTTTTTCGAAGAAAAATGACTGAGGGAGAGAAAGCAATAAACATCAAATTTTCGTTATCTCTCCTTCCATCACATTCTACGAACATTTTCATTTGATGAAAGCCGTAGAGACAACCCTTGCGGTTATCCGTTAATTTGATTTTATATGAAATTTGTTACGGACAGGGGCAAGCCCTGTCCCTACGGTATGATATATAATGATTTACGGCTAATATGACATTGAAAAATTTCGCACAACCGTAGGGGCGACCTGCGGTCGCCCGTCAATTCATAGCAAATAAAAAACGGGCGAACACAGTTCGCCCCTACGATATAATATAAAATATAATTGTTTTATAACCGTTGATTTGTTGTGATTTAACGGCGGCAGCAAGCCACCGCCCTACACTGTGGGATGTTAAATTCACATTCACGGGCGACCGCACATTCAGCCTCCCTTGTAAAGGGAGGTGGGTTGCCGTAGGCAACTCGGAGGGATTGTGAGGTTGATTTTATATGGTTTTATAAAATCCCTCAGTCATTTTTTTGTTCCAAAAAAACGCCAGCTCCCTTTACAAGGGAGCCTTTGACGGACAGGGGCGAGCCCTGTCCGCAACAAATTTCATATAAAATAAAAAACGGGCGAACACAGTTCGCCCCTACGGATTGTAGATATATTTTTATATCATATCTGCCGTAAATTTATGTTTAATTATTTAGTTTTCAGATAAAAACGAGGATATTTTTTCTGCGTCTTCGTACCCTTTTTCATACAACTTTTGTAAGGATGATTTGTTCTTTACAAGCGTGTCAACTCCGCAGGTATCGTCGGGCGAAATGATAATCGCCTTGCCGTCCTTTGCATACTCCTGAGCCAACGCCACACCCTCATTGTAGCGTTCCGCCCTCAATTCAAGCTGACGTGCTGCTTTCGGGTATTTGCTTTGGAACATTTTTGCAAGTATTTTTTCATTGTCGGGCGTCTGAATTAAGGACTCCGGCTTTGTCAAAATAAGCACAAGCTTATCGCAGCCGTCGTCAAACGCCTTTTTGACTGGAACGGGATTTCCCAATGCACCGTCAAAGTACGGAACGTTGTCGATATACTGCGGCTCGCACACAACGGGAATTGCACTCGAAGCCTTTAATATACTGTAATCGTCACGCTTAATATCGTTTCGGTCAAAATACCGAGCCTCGCCCGTTATTGCATTGGTGCCTGCGACATACCACTCCATAGGATTTTTCATAATACCGTCGAAATTCAGCGGATTTTCGCCGTCGGAATTGCTCAGCGTACCGTAAATATAGTCAAGATTTAAGAACGAATGGTGGTGCAAGAACTCGCCGAGCCCCATATACTCCTTTCGTGACGAATAATCACGGTAGAACACATAGTTTCGACCCCTTTGTCCGCCGACATACGAAGCCAAATTCGCACTTCCTGCCGAAATTCCGATACCGTAGCCGAAATTTATACCCTTGTCAAGACAGTAGTCAAAAACACCTGTCCCGTAAATTCCTCTCATTCCCCCGCCGACATCTATAACACCTGTTTTCATATTTCAATCTCCTAAAGCATACGGCTGCAATTTCACAGCTTTGCCGTGTTAAAATTTCCGTTTTGATATTCAAGCGGTTACCTATGTAATAATAACGCAAATCCGCCGATAATTCAACAAATTTTTGACGGATAATCAAAGATATTCGTTTATCGGAAGCTTAACACCGTTATTGTGCAAAACAGGCAGTAACCGAATATGGTCACTGCCTGTTTTTTTAGGGGAAATTCAGGTTTCGGTATTATTTTACTTTACCCGTTTTTTCTTTTTATCTGCCATACCGAACAGGGTAACGGCGCCGCCGCTGAGTATTGCCATTGTAAGCCACAATGCAAGGCTGTTTGTGCCGCCTGTCTTTGGAATGTTCACATTTGTTACACTTTTGCTTGTCGCCACAATTCCGTATTGGCTCAAATGAGCTGCTTCAAATACGATATATCCGTCCTCAACCGTTGCGGGAATCGTTTCTTTTATCTCGCCGTTTAAGATGTATACAACCTCGTATTTTTCATAACCCTTCAAGCCTTCGGGCAAGGCAAGTCTGATTTTCATTTTGGTATCGCTGATTTTTACAACATTGTTGTCCCCATCCAGCACATTGATATCCGCAATGAATTTTACATTTTTATCTGCCAAATCCTTTTTAACCTCTATGGATTTAATATCCAATTTGTAATCCTTATTTATTCCGTCGGGGAATTCGATAACTGCCTTTGTTTCGCCTGTGCTTTCAAGCTTATTTATCGTTTCGGAAGCGGGAGGCGTAATCGGTGTGGGCGGTTCGGGCTTTCCGGGATTTTCCGGCACGTCATTATTTTTAGTCCAAGAAGCGTAAAGGGTTACATTTTTATAACGCACATAACCGTTGTCTTCCGTAATCAAGGTGTCTTTATCAAATTTGCTATTGGTTTCTTCGTTGTTATCCCAAATTCTCCAATAAACATACTTGTAATTTTTTCCGCTGCCGTCTTTTTTGGTGTTCCAGCCGTTAAAGGTATAGCCCTCTCTTACGGGAACATAGGGCAAAAGCGACATTGATGCGCCTGAGTCTCTGCCGCCTACATAATCGTACTTTTTAGCCTCGTTGCCGTCGAGCATTCCGCCGTTGGCATTTAAGGTCAATACTATGCCGTCATTGTCGAATGTGTTTTTTGTGTAGGTTGCAAGAACCCTTACAGCGTCGCTTTCCTTAAAGCAGTCAGCCGATATTTCCGTTACATACTTGCCGTTCAAATCCCAGCCTACAAAGGTATAGCCCTCTCTTACGGGGACATATTGAGTTAAATCGACTGTTTGATATTCATTCGAGCTGCTTGTCAGGGTCATTTCATACTTGCCGTTTACTTTTCCGCCGAGACCGTCAAGCGTCAGGTAATATGTGCCGGTTCCCTTTAACGCTTCTTCAGAGAATGCTGCGTAAATCGTAAGACCGTTAGTGTAATTCACCTCGCCGTCATTTACCCAAAAAGTACCCTCGGAATTGAAATCCGACAGTGGTATATCCTCTGCGACCCTTGTTTCGCCCTTCCAATCCGTTGCCCAATAAGCAAATTGAGTTCTGCCGTTAAACGGAAGTATGCCGGCAGTCAATTCGGATAAGCTTACCGTCGTGTCGCCGTCGGCAACATCAAATCTTATTATTTTTGCATAATCGCCGTCGATTTTGCCGTCTGGGCCGTTAAGACCGCAAGTAAGAAGCAGTGTGTACTTTCCGTCGTCCTTGATTGTGGCGGCATTGACTGTCATAACGCTTGAAATTACGAACATTGCCACGAGCATCAGCAAAAGTACCGTTCTCAATTTTGAATTGACATTTTTCCTTAATCTTTTTTGGTTATCCATAAGATTTCCTCCTTTTTAAGCCTTTTTTCAAAGCTTTGTTTAATCATTAGACCGACAGCGGAAATCTATTTGCCTCCCCTATCCGTCTATACAGTTAATTATATTTACAGGTATAAATTTGTATATAAGGGAAGTCCGCCAAGTTGAAAAATGTGTGTGGCGGAAGTCCGCCAATATGCAAAATCGGGCAAAAAAAACACCTCTCGCAAAAAGTGAGAGGTGTCAAACGGAAATTATTAAATTATGTATATTATCTATTATTATTGAAAAGAGAAATCAGTCCGATTCGAGTTTTCGCACCCGTTTTTTCGTATATTGCGGACACATAACGCTCCAAAGTTCGTCTGGAAATGAACAGATTATCGGCAATCGTCTGCAAGCCGTCCTCGGTACTGACCAACAGACCGAAAACCTCTGCTTCTCTCGGCGTAAACGAGAATTTTTCCGAAAGCCTTTCAAGTCTTTCGCTGCTGCTTACAGCCTCTTTTTCAGCGGCGTCAAGCCTTTCAAAAAGCTCTCTGCGCTTTACGGTATAAATAAGTGCGGTAATGCTCGTGAGCACGAACAGCAGCAGCTCGCCCGTTATAATTGCGATATTATTCCCCGAATTGAGCAACGCAAGAGAGCCGCCCGAGATCGCCATTGCAACCAAGTTGTTTACGGCTCTGCCGAGTCCTGCCCACAACTGCGGAGTATTTGTGTATTGCGACAATTCCATAAACGAGGCGGTAAAGAAAACGGCAAAAAAGCCTGCGGACAAATAAAACACCGCCAAGCCTGCCGAAAACGGCCCTGCAAATTGCAATATTACCAAGCACGCCGTCGAAAGTATCATAACGCAGTACATTATCACGCCCATATATTTCCTTTTTGCCACGTCGAACAAAAAGCCTGCCAAAAGTCCGCTGAGCGCAAGAAGAATTCGATGCCATTGTCCGATATTTGCCACACCGTTTGCGTGATACAAGGTAACCGCATTGTCGAGCGTACCGAAAATACAGGTCATAAGCGCAACGAACAGGACAAGCACCACGCCGATTTTCAAGCCGCTGTTGTCCTTTTTGTTATTTTCGCCCTGTGTATTGCCCTCTGAAGCAGTCGAAGCCGCACAGACCTTTCCTGCTTTTATGAGCATAACCGACAGCAGTAATACAAACACCGAAAGAACGCCTGCCTCCGACATATCTGCGTGAATTAAATTGTTATTTGCTATTTGGAGCAAAATCCCGAGCATATACGAAAGGCCGACGAGCCTTGCAAGAAATGCGTTGTTTTTCAGCAAGCACACAGCCTTATAAAACACGGCACTGCCGAATACTCCGAGAATTAAAAACAGCAAAAGCCCTGAGCCCAACGTGAGCGTATAGGTACTGTGGCGGCACATTAAAAACAGGCAAGCCACGGATATAACCGCCGAAATTACGGATATAACGGAAAGCAATTTTTCCTTAAATATGCGACAGAAAAGAGGATACAGGGCAAAGCCGACCACGCTCACGCCGAGTGCATAGTTTTGAGCGTTTACCGACCGATTGCCCGACACGGTACGGGAAATCACATTGACAAACAAAAACTCTGCACCCAAAAACGTAAAGGTAAACAGGCTCATCAACGCAACAGCCGTTATATATGAGGCTCTGTTTTCCTTGTTAAAGACATCGCTTTTTTTGATTTTTCCAAAAATGCTATCCATAATAATATCCTCGTGAATTTATCGGACAAAATATCAAATAGGCAACGCAAATACTTCAGCCGAATTTCAAGGCTCTTTCGTCCCGAGCTTATCAATAACAACATAATAACATATTTATTGATAAATCACAACAAATCAATGGTTACAAATTTAATATTGTATCGTAAGGACGAACTGTGTCGCCCGTTTTTTATTTGCTATAAATTGGCAGGTGACCACAGGGCGCCCCTATCCGCAAACCGTAAAAGTTGGTAGCGGCAGTGAGCCGTCGTGAGGGCGTTTACAACCGAACAGGTGAGCCGAGCGTGACCTGTTTCGGAAAGGAGGAACGACGGCGTGGTAGGGCGGTGGCTTGCTGCCGCCGTTAGATTGTCGCTGATTTATGACGAGTTACGGCTGAAATGGCATTAAAAATTCCCACAATCCGTAGGGACAACCCTTGCGGTTGTCCGTGAATTTGATTTTATATGAAATTTGTTGCGGACAGGGGCAAGCCCTGTCCCTACGGGTTAATGTATTTTTCAAATTTGATAACAACCGAAAGCAATTATATTTTTGTTAATTTTCTCGGCGGCAGCAAGCCACACCCTACACTGTTGGATGTTAATTTCACATTCACAGGCAACCGCATTTTAATTATTTTTTATGATATACCTCACTTCGTTCGGCGTGATATTTTTACTTTCGCAAAAGTGATATTGCGACTTCGTCGCAGTGATATTCTATTCGCCATCAACACTCGCAAAGCAAATATCGCTCGACGTTCGTTTGCTCCGCAAACCTCCGATTTATAGACCTGTGGTTCTCATCCACCCTTTTTACATAAAAATAACCAACCGCAAAAGCGATTGGTTATTTTTGGTGGGAGCGGGTGGACCCGAGCTTCGCTCGGCGTTCGTTTGCTCCGCAAACCTCCGATTTATAGACCTGTGGTTCTCATCCACCCT
>OIZX01000148.1_pt1 | contig 54890 bp, 43 predicted proteins | sample 1588621 | NCBI WGS metagenome assembly OIZX01 (sample SAMN03283276) | human gut metagenome | biome: human-associated habitat; material: feces | host: Homo sapiens | place: Peru | collected 2012 | reverse complement strand
CGGCGCAGGAACTCTTCCTGGCAGAAAAGCTGTAAGCAGAGCTGATAGCTTCTGCCGCTTTGTGCCGCTTTGTTTTTGAGCCGTGCAAGCACGGATGCAGCCACGTCAGCCATTCAGCAGCACCTCCATCACACTCATCATTTTCTTATAAACACCCATTTCCTTTGCGTATTTGGAAAGGTTGGCAAGGTTTTTCTTTTCATCCGCCACATAAGCATTGACGGCTTTGTTGAATATCTCGTTATCCAGCTTCGTGCGGTACTTGAAGCAGTCGCAGACGGTGCGTTCACGGTCATAGACTGGAAGTGTTACGCCATTGAAGGCGCCAGTTGTTTCCCCCAGGTGATACATCGGATTCTGCACATAATACGCTTTCACCGGCACTTCCGTCTGAATCGCCTTCACCGTTCTGGAATAAGAGCGTGGGACGGCAATCGACCATTTTCTGGGCGCAAAGTCGCTATAGCCGTAGTAGAACAGAGCTGATTCAACGCAGATGACCCCGTACGTCATCAGTTTCGAAAGGATAAGCTCCTCTTTGGGCTCGTCCCCGACAGCCAGCTTGTAATACCCTTTCTTCACACGCTCGAGATACCCCTGCCTACAAAGCGCATATACATCCTGGTCTTTGAGTCCGGCAGAAATAAAATCCGATTTCTTTGCAATTTCTCCGATGGCATCAAAAACTTCGTTGACAATATCGTACTTGCTCAACCTGTCACCAACTTTCTGCACGCAATATTTGCAATATGCGTGTTTATATTATAATGCCCACGTCTCCCCCAAATCAAGATGTTTTGCACGCTTTTTGAAAAAACTGCGTGTAAATTTTGAAAAGCAGTATTACAATTCAAAGAGCACTGCGCTATAACATCCATACAGATTGGTTTTGCGCCAATCTATCATTCGTGACAACACAATGACAACAGGAATTATAAGGTCCTTTGAAGCCATTGCCCGTCATTGCCGCACATCCATGAACGTTATTGGAGCGGCGTCAAGCCTGAGCGCGTAAAAATCCGCCATCTCAAAGGAGAGCCGTTGCTCCCTGAGATGGCGGTCTTCTGTTTTGCGGCATACAGCATTCTCCCAAGGCTCTCGCGGGCAGCAGCGTTTCGGTCATTCCTTCCCATCACAAAGGGCTCCATGCCGTGGCCGGCACGGTTATTCCTTATGCCTCGCTGCCGGTCACGGACCCGCCGCCGCTTTCCGCCGACCACTTTGTGTGGATGCCGTAGTTGGATGAGAGCCGGACGGTTTCGCCGGGCTTGAGCGCGATGCGTACCGTTGCCGTTACTGTTTTTTCACCGTCCTCCAGATTTACGGTCTGTACGGATTGCCGTCCACCGGCCACGGCTGTAAACTTACTGGTCATTTTTTCGTTCTTCCACGGGATGCGCCGATGCGCGATCGCCTGGCAGCGACGCGCATATGGATCCATGAAGCCGCGATAGAACACCCCTTGTGTGCCGTCCGGCCGCCGGTGCGTCATGTATTGGAGCAGTGTGGGGTCCGCGCAGAGCCCGCCGTCTTTTTCCAGGAGCTGCGCGTATGTGCTGCGCAAAAGCCGCACGCCCGCGCCCTCCGTGCTGCTGGTCAGTCCTGCCAGCTGCGCAAATCCGACGCCGCAGTTGTGCAGCAAATTGCGACTCGCCGCAGTAAGCTTGCTCGCGGGATACGACTCTTCGCTGTTGGTCACAATGCAGCGATCTGCGATTTCCTCGGGAGAAAGGCATTTTCCCTCCAGCATTTTCCGGCGCTTGCAGTAGATGTGTGCCGCGAACGTTGAAAGAACGAACGAAAAGTCGTGCATGCTGCCGGAAAGCTCCGGTTGATGGTAGTCCAGGATAAGGCTGCCCTTATTGTCGGGATCCTCATAGATATCGCCGTACCTAAGCGCCGCGACTTGCTTTGCCTCGAGACCTGTGCCAAGCAGCAGGCCGATCCCGACATAATCCGGGTCACCGAGATGATCAAGCACGAGCGCCACGACCTGCTCCACCTCGTCGCGCGAAAGCACGTCTGTGGATACCGCGGACTTCTGAAGCCGTTGGGTATTCCGCGACACCGCGTGCGACTCACGGTACAGCGCAAAGGGATTCGCGATCTGCTCATATTTGCGGCGCTCCGCGACGTATGCCATCAGGAAATCAGCCTCGCGGATCTTATTGTACCACGTCTCTCCGAGCTGCTCACAAAACTCGCCGATTTGCCGCTGCGTGATCTTCTCGCACGGAATCGCCGCAAAACCTTCAGCGACATGGCGGAGAAGATCCAGCCGATCCTTTTGCCGCCTGTCATTATGGGGGCTTCGCGCCTGCGCGTATTCTGCACCGTACATATTGATGACTTCGGCAAAAGAGAGCTGTTCGATTGGGATGTATGCGCCGGTGGCCTTTCCCGTGCCGACGAATCTTGTGTGCAGTATCTGCGCTTTTTCGGCGATCTCCCGCTTGACCTCTTCCGGGTCCGTGTTTTTCAGGGTGATGCGCAGACGCGCAGGTACCTCTTTCCCATCGCCGCCTTTCATATGTAAGACCGAATCCTGCGAATCGCGAAGGGAAACGGTGCCGCACAGAGGATACGGTGCCGTTTTCTCCTGCCTGCACAGGGTGTAGTGTACCGGAAACTGTTCAAAAATCTCGTAGTATCCCTTGATTTTCTGGGCGTCGCCGATATCGACGCCGCCGCTGAAACGGGAGTCATCCGTCAGGGGAATGTGATTGTAATTGCTCATAACGTTTACCTCATAGATTAAAATGTTTTTATGATCCACTGTGCGGTGGAGGTGCCAGATAGAAGGACGCAGCGTCCCATGATCCCGCCTCCCGCAGCAGGCGCTCATAGTATTCGCGCGGGCGGACCGGGGCCAGGAACGGCGGCGGCGCGCTGCTTTCAAAGTCCACCGGCGCGCAGTTTTTCTCCAGGATCTCTCCGTCTGTCTCTATAGTGATGTTGTCACCGATCTCAGCCGTCTGTGCTGTAATTTTTATAGTGCACGCCTCATCTGCAGAAAAAGTAAAACCAATATTTGTCTGGTTGGATCTGCCGGATACCCCCGGCGCGAGATGCGTTTGTGCAAACGCCGGATTGATTGTACAATCCGAGTCATAGACGATACGCTCGGTCATCTGCGCGACAACAGGCCAGTTGTCCGGCTGACGCAGATAGTTATCCCAGTTTGCCTTGTCACCCCTGGGGGGTGCGTGCCCCATCATCGTGTCAACCAGCAAGGGCGCCATGCCGCAGCCGTTGCACAGCTCAGTGCAGCGGCTGCGGCGGGCAATGTAGGCGGTTATGTCCTTAGACGGATTGCCGTAGGCATCCATGTCGGGTTCCTCGGACATCTGTATTTTGACGGCATCCCAATAGCTGTCATCCAGAGCCATTGCCCGGGTCAGTATGGAAAGAAGGAAGGCTCTGAGCGCTGCCGGGCTTGCCTGTGTTGTCGGATCCCACTCGGCAGAAACCGCCGGCATATCCCGTATTTGCCCGTCTGTGTACCCCAGCTCACGCAGATACGCCATGCGCGCCCGGATCGCCTCGGCTGCGATTTTTGGGAGAACTATGAGGCGGTAAGAGTTGTCCGTCTTCAAATCGGCAATGCGTGTTGTGCCGTCCGCCTGCCAAACGATCGCAATGACCGCGTAGTCGTCCCGAAGGACGATCTCTCCAAATTTGGGGGCGCAGGCCTCCGCTGTGCGAGCCATGCCGAGCAGCATTAGAATGCCGCCGAGGGACAGGCCGTTCCCGACCAGACGGCGCAGGGTCGCGACCGTCAAGACGGTGGCTGCCTCGCCGATGTACTTCTGCTGTTCAGCCTCCGGTGCGACACTTTTTGCGCGGTCACGAGGGAGGATCAGCGGTTTGATCGGCGCGTCAGGCCGTATCTCCGCCAGTCGGTCCAGCTGCCACTCCACCGCCCTGATGTGCTGGAGGATGGTGGTTTCGGTCACGGTGGTGCCCTTGCTTTTTTTGCTGCTTTCTGTCATGTCGCGGATCAGTTTCGCGATTTGTCCGGCATTTTCTTGGCAGATGGCAATGCCTAAGGCATCAACCTTCATGCAAAACGACCGAAAATAACTCAGGGTATGCCTGCGCGAGGATGCCGCCAGCATCTTGGGTGGGCACAGCAGGGCGGTATCGCTTGCGCTGAGACTGTTATAGATTTTTGTGAGCCCACCCGTTCCGTCCGGGGTCGCCGCTGTGCATTTTTTCTCGTAGACCGCTGTCGCGCGGGCGATCAGGACTTTGACCATGCGGTCGATGTCCCGCGCATCCTGCACGCTTGTGCTGACGGACACATCAGCATCATGACGGATTCTTGTCTTGACATCGATCAGATATCCGTTCAGACTCGTGATATTGGTTTTGTGATTGGTGCAGAAGTTGACCTTTAATGCAACGTTTCTGATCGTTGTGCTGTATACCTGTACCCAGCGCTTATTCTTTTGCTTCTTTTTTTTCATAGATCTTTCCTCACTTTTGTTTGGAGACAAAAAAAGCACCTGCCGTTTTCGACTTTGAAAACGGCAAGTGCCTTACTGCTCCCTATTTTGCTTTTTCTGTTTGCCTACCGGCTTTTCCGGTTTTTGCGCATAGGCTGCTTCGTTTTTCGACAATGGACAAAACAAAAGCGACCAACCATTTGCGGTTGATCGCCTTTGTTGTGCCGATCACTTTCGGAAGGCATACCTATTTATGCTATTATTATACCTCTTACTATCTATATTACAATATCAGTTTGATTTTAGACCTCTCTACTTTTATTCTTAGCGAAACGGGGTTTCGCCTGACTTTACCAAGGGATACGGCTCACTATTTTTCCCCGATTCGCTCCGAAAATCGTAAAAAATAATGGAAAACGGATCCCCCTTTTTTCGCGCGAGGGGAGAACCGAAGAGAAAATAATATGCTCCCCCTTGATTTTCAGTGAATTTGTTTTTCACTGTTTCATCAAGGGGGAGCATACTGTATGTGCTGTCCCCGGGGCGGTTCTACCCGGTCGGATCCGGCGGTCTTTTTACCGGACGCCGGACGGCTGCATCTTCGAAAGATCCATTACGATGCTCCCGGCAAGGGGCGTATAGCCGCTTTGCTGCGCAAAGGCCTTGACCGTAGGAAGGGCATCGCCCGTATATTGCATGGAAATGGTGCAGGGCTGCTGATCAGTCCCCGCAGGGCTTACGACACAGCGCAGCATTTTCCCTTTTGCATCGTAGATCGCACTGATCAGCGTCTTGGGCTGCTCCGGTCCGCTGTACCAGCTGTGAGGTGTCTCCAGCGTGATCGTTTTCGAGACCGGCTCCACCCATACGCTGTACTCCGGCGTCGAATACTTGTATTCGAGCGGCTGCCAGACGGCGTACAGGTGCAGCGGCGAACCCTCGGTCACCACGACGCTTGCACCCGCCGTGTACTTCATCTCGCCGCCCGCCTGCTCCGCCCAGCTGGGGAAGCGGTAGCCCTCCGGCGCGGTCAGGTATTCCGCGCCGTCTGCAAGATAAACCTCCAGATCCGTGCAAGAGGCTTCGTAGCGGTGCTGGAGCAGCATATTGCCGCCGGCCTTCGGCGCTCCGTCCGTCGGATGATAGATGACATAGCTGCCCACGTCGTTTTTCAGCGCATAGAGGGTCGTAGGCGTGGCCGGAGACGCGCTGACGCTGCCGCCCGCCTCGTACCAGGTGCCGTTCAGCATACCGTTGGCATCCTCATCAGGTGTGAGGCTGCTGCCCCATCCGGCAAGGCCGATCTCCTTCCCGTCATATCGCAGGGCGCTCGGCAGCGTGACCGAGGGGACATCGCGGTAGCGGCGCCAATAGGCTCCGTCCTCAAGCGTTCCGCTCAGACCGTTGAGCAGGATATCTCCCGCCTGCGTGTCGACCCATTCGGCAAACAGATAGGTATTTCCGTGCGGCATGAAGAAGTCATTCAGCGGCACGAGATCGCCGGAGGCGTCCGTCCACGCGACCTGCGTGTGCCCAAACCGGGAGAATACATATTCCGAGAGGTCGTAATAAGACGGATAGTAGTCGATCAGGTCGGTAAAGGTCGCGCCGCCGTACCAGCCGCCGTTCCCCACCAAAGTAAGTCTGTACCGGTTGACCGTAATGGAGTAGTGACCGCCGTACGCGTTCACCGTGGTGTGCGGATGGTAATACCACGTCTGATCAGACGAAGGGCTGAATTGAATCGGTTTTGCATAAGAGCCGGTGGAATATTTGCCGCCGTACAGCTCGACGTTTGCGCAGCCGATCTCACAGCCGTGACGGAAGAATATCGCAGGCGCTGCCACATTGCCATCGCCGCCGCGTATGATCGCATCTGCCGAAACATAAACCACCGCGGCAAGAATGCCGCAGCCCCCCGAAGCGCCATGATCGTACAGCGAGGCCGCGCCGCCTGTCGCAGTCAGCCTTGTCCCAGAATTGGAGAAGCCGAGCGCATGAACCGTACCGGCACTGATGCCGTGACCGCCTCCTTCTCCGTTGCGCGCATTACCGCCCGCAAAGTGCGCCGTGCCGCCATACGAAAAGCAATAGAAGGTGTTTGCTGTATAGATGGCGTCGCCGCCGTACCTTGTACCGTCGCCGCCAAACACGGAAAGACTGCCGCTTCTGACAGAAATGTCAAGATCTCCGGAAACCGCGATCCCGTTTGCGCCGATCATTCCGCTCTTGCCTTGTACAGTTGATGTACCGTAGGTGTAGATATACAGATCGCCGCTCGCGGTGATCTCTCTGCCGTTGTAGTTGTCCAGCTTCAGGTCGCCGCCTTCATAGGACCAGCCCGCGCCGGAACGCACTTCGTCAGAGAGGAAATACGTTCCGTCCACAGAGATAAGATAGGCGGAGCCGCTCTGCGCAGGCATGGGCGGCGCACGCAGTACGCCCTCCTGCCCGTCGCCGTCCGCAATCTCTTCTATCGATGTGCTGACGTCTTCGGCAGACGCACCGGCAGCGAGCCGGGCATTTTCCTCCGTCAGCGCTCGCGCCGCGGAGTATTCGTCGGCCGCAAGCGCCCACTCAGGAGCCGCAAGCAGCGTCTCTTCCGTGCGCTGGGCGTCCTCTCCCACTTCCCGGGCATAGGCGGGAACGGAAAACGACAGCAGTGCGATCAGCGCGAGGTTCAGGCTGATCAGTCGATGATGGATGCTTCTCATTTCTCTCTCCCCTTCTCCAAAGAATTTGATTTTGAAACACAAAGGTCAGAATCCAAAACAGCCAGTGCCAGCCACAGATACGGCGTAGAGATCGGGGAGCTGATGCCAAAGAACGCCTGAATGCAGTAGCCAAGCACCGCACAGCCGCAAAGCGCCGCGGCAGGCTCCTCCGCGCCGCGGCGTACCCAGTGGATCGCCGAGGCGAGCAGCGCCGCAAGATACGAAAGCAGCGCGAGAAGTCCCTGATTGACAAGGATGTTCAGATACTCGTTGTGCGCCGTGTCGATGGTGCTGTGGATGAGGGTGCCGAGCGTCTCGTCGTATCGCTCAAACGCGACGTCTGTGCGAAGGCCGAGCGTGTCCGGGCCGCCGCCCAGCAGCAGATGCTCCGGCACCAGTTGGATGACGTTGCGCCAGATATAGATTCGTCCCGTGCCGAAGCGGTCATCCCAACGTCCGTGCATCAGCTCGGAGGCCTCGTACAGGAAACCGCCCATCCTGCTGCCGAAGCAGTAGACCGCGGCTGCCGCCGCGATCAGCGCGGCGATCACACAGATCAGCGCCCACTTGCGCCTGCGCTTGTCATCCGTCATCAGCGGGGCGGAGAGAACGACCGCGCCCGTGACGCCCAGGATGCCGCCTGCCACAAACGCGCGCAGCAGGACGACCAGACAGAGCGCCAGCGGGATCAGCAGGAAATAGCGTTCCCTGCACCCCTTCATGCGCAGGATCGCCGCCCAGAATGCCGGGATCGAAAGGCTCAAAACTGCCGAGAGGATGTCCGCATTGCCGACCGTGCCGAGAAACTCGCCGGCGTATTGCGTATTCGCGCCGTAGTAATTCATGCCCTCCGGGTAAAGGTGAAGTGGGTTCAGCCCCGCAAACTGGAGCAGGCAGAGCACGCAGTTGACGCTGATCGCGGCGGCGTACAGCCACAGCATCCAGCGCTTCGGCTGTCCGTAGGCGGACACGAGGAGGAAACTGAGACAATACAGGGCGATCGCGGCCAGTCCCTCGCATCGTCCGCCGCCCCACAGCGCGGTTTGCCGAAATTCCGAAAACAGCGTCGAGAGCACCGTGGCGAAGAGGTAAAGCAGGATGAACTTTTGCGGCAGACCGAGCGTTTTGCGCAGCATCGTCGGCGCGGGCAGCCTTGCAGCGCCGACGATCGCCAATTCCAGATGAAGGAGCAGCATTGCCGCGATGTACACGCCGGTGATCAGAAGGTATGCGCTCCACTTCTGCGCCGTGATCGTCTGATAGCCGCCGCGCCCCGGATAGAGAAGGTAGATGCTCAACAGGATGGCGAGATATGCAGCCGTCAGCACAGAGAAGCTCTGCGGCACCTTGCCTGTTTTTTGCCTCATGGCGTTTCCTCCGATACACCTATTTTATAATGAGAGTATCAAAATGTATATAGCACAAATTTTTGAGCTTTCAAGATACCCGGAAGAGTTCTTGCCGCCTACAAATAAGCACATTTTCTTTCGTTTTCTTGCGTTATCGCCCCGTATGGCATGATCTACGCGGGCGTTCAGAAGAATGTTGGCCCGGCCAGCATGGTCATCGTAATGGGGATATGTCTTGGAACGACTTTGCCAGGCAATGACCGAAACAGCGGAAAGGGCCGCAATATGGCGGCTCTCCCCTCTTTATACTGGTTTCCGGTTGGACGCTTCCGTCACATAGGGGCAATAAGGGCAGGCAGCGAGAAATTGCAAAAAATGGTCAAAAGGATTCCTTCGTTTTTTCCACAGTACAGATGTCGAAACAGTACCTTTTCATGAAAAGCGCAGTTACTTAGGACGCAACTTTTGGCGGAAGGTACACATGGGGAGTTTGCGGAAAATGACGGAGTGTGCCGTTGCGCCGGAATCAGAAAAGGAGGGAAAGTACGGATGACGAAAATCCAACTTTTCATGAGAAGTGCAGTTACTTAGAATGCAACTTTTGGCGGAATGTACACGTTGTGAAATTGTAGAAAATGAGCGATTTCGGATCGCGGGAAATCCATGCGCATCAAGAGTTTTCCGGAAACGGGGCGAAGCGAACCTTGCTCCGTACCGACGCGGAATGTTTGTTCCATACTCGTTCCGCTTTTGTTCCGCATTTTGCGCGCGGGATGCTGTGAAGCAGAACGCATGAAGTCCCGTGACCCTTGCGGACACAGGACTTCTTCGGGAGGTGTGCTGAGGTTCGAAAATAGTGCCGCTTGAATCCTATTCTTGAAAATCTCCCCCCTTCTTCTGCGCGAAAGCCGCCAAGCTCTGCCCGCGTCGGCGCGAAACGCGGGACTTCTTACGACAAAACTCTGCAAAAGTTAAGAAAAAATACAGAAATACGCTAAAATGTTGCAAAAAAATCCGAGCTGGCTATAATGAAATAAGCTTTATTGACCGCGCGGATGTGCGCGGCAAAAAAACCGCGCACGTTTCAGGCGCGGACAATCAAGGGGATGATGGGCGCGAACCGTTGGAACAGGCAACGAACGCTCCCCGCGGCGGGGAAGGAGAGAAAGAAAACAGGAATAGGAGGAACAGTCATGGACAAAAACAGGCAGAGCGGCTTTACGCTGGTCGAGCTTGTCGTGGTCATTGCGATCATGGGCATCCTCGCGGGCGTGGGCTCGGCGGCGTACTCGGGCTATGTGAAAAAGGCGAACGAGGCGGCGGACTTACAGCTTCTCGGCGCGGTGAATACGGCGTTTGCATCCGCGTCCTACGACGCGGGACAGTATGACGGGAGACCATCCGGCGGCGCGGCGTCTCTGGCCGAGGACGGCAGGGTGGAGAAGGTCATCTCCTCGGTCGACCGCAACGGTGACTTCTTTCAGAAGTATTTTTCCGGCAATCGGGAGAGCCGGTTTAAGCTGTATACGAACCTCGCGTACGACAGGGCGACGGGTACCTTCCACGGCGCGGTACTCTCCGCGGCGACCGGCAAGGACGGGAATATGGTGCTGCGCTATACCATCAACGGGAAGGACTATGAATTTACAGCGACAGAGGCGCAGTTAGCGGCATTTCGCGCCTCGACCTTCGGCGGCAAAAGCATGACCATGAACGACCTCACCGGCAATGTGGGCGGAATGATCAATGCGCTGAATTCTGCCCTTGGTGGGGGCACTTTCCTTGCGAGTGTTCTTATAGATGCCGGTATGGCTCCCGAAACCTTGGGGATAAAACCGGATGAAAAGGGGACCTACAGCGAGCTTGATAAGCAGCGTCTGGCAAACGCGGCGCTGCTGCTGACTGCGAGCAAAACAGACGAAACTACCGCAGAAAGACTACTTGCGGTGTTTACGACCAATGCTGCGGATGAGGGGGAAGAGGAACCGCTGGATGTGAAGGCAATGAGCCTTATTAACCCTGATGATATGGGCGAAACAATGAGCAATGTGGGGGCGATGTACGGCATTATGACCGCCTTTGCCCATTCCGAGCAAGCGGAGGACTGGGAAAAGACCGTAGATGACAAAGAATACAATGCAGAACAGTATTATAACTATGTCAATCAGCAGATCGCCGCTGCCGCCAATAGCGGAAAAGATGGCGGAGAAAAACTAAGTGATATCCTTGCCGCGCTTGGGCAGTTTGGGGCGTTTGTTCAGGACGAGGTCGGCATGACGCCACAATTCATGGAATATATCGACGGCACGGAACCGCTGGATGAAAGCGCGCAGATCAACAAGGATCTGGACGGCTATATCAGCGCGATGCAGGCGCTCAGCCAGAATCAGGAGGGCTTAATCGCCGCCGGTATTCTGGAAAACGGCGCGGACAGCGGAAACATTTCCCCAATCTTAGACAAGCTGTTCGCCCAATAGAAATAAACCGTCCCCCCACACCGGACAGGCGCATGGTAAAAATGACCCCCGTAAGCGATCAAATGAACCGCTTACGGGGGATTTTTTGCGCTGATGCGGGAAGAGCGCCGCGCGGAACGCTTAGCCCTCCTCTGTGTAGCCGTTTGGATTTTGTACCTGCCAGTTCCAGGAGTCTCTGGCACAGTCCTTATAGTCATATTCCGCCGTCCAGCCAAGGATGTTCTTTGCCTTTTCAACGGCGGCAAAGCTCAAGGGCACGTCGCCCGGCCGCGGGCCGACGATGCGGTAAGGCACCTTCCTGCCCGATGCCTCTTCAAATGCGGACACCAGCTGCAGCACGGTCGTTCCCTTGCCCGTCCCCAGATTGAAAACGTCATACTTGCTGTCCGTTTTTTCAAGATAGTTCAGCGCCGCAATGTGCCCCTTTGCCAGATCGACCACATGGATGTAATCACGAACGCCCGTGCCGTCCGCGGTATCGTATTGATCGCCGTAAACGCTCAGATACGGGAACTGCCCGAGCAGGGTGCGGGTGATGTAGGGGGCAAGGTTGTTGGGGGCCTTCTGACCGCAGTCCTCGCCGATGAGCCCGGAGGGATGCGCGCCGACGGGGTTGAAGTAGCGCAGAGAGGCAAAGCGGAAGTTGTCGCGCTGCCGCGCGAAATCATGCAGGAGCAGCTCGTTGAGATACTTGCTGAACCCATACGGGCAGCAGACCTTGCCGACAACATCGCTCTCGCGGTTCGGCATGGTCTCGGGCGTGCCGTACACCGTTGCCGAGGAGGAGAACACCAGCTTGTACACCTGATGCTTTTCCATTGCGTTGAGAAGATGGAAGGTAGACGTCAGGTTGGTGTCGAGATATCTTCCGGGGTCTTCAACGGACTCCGCGACGGATTTTAAGCCGGCAAAGTGGATCACGGCGTCAATGCGGTTCTCCGCAAAGACCTTTTCAAGCGCGGCGCTGTCCAGCAGGTCTAACTTGTAGAAGGCGGGGCGCTTGTTCGTGATCTTCGCAATGCGGTCGATCACCTCGACCTTGGAGTTGCACAGATTGTCTGCAATGACAACGTCATAGCCGGCGTTCAGAAGCTCTACCACCGTGTGGCTTCCGATAAAGCCCGTACCGCCCGTCACCAATATCGTCATGGCTCATGTTCCTCTCTTTTCCGTTTGTTTCTTGCCGATTTCGCGTTTTTTGCTCAAAGCAGTCCCTTTTGCTCGAGCTTTGTCATATACCAGGACTTTTTCAGACTCTTTTCGTTGGCATAGGTATAGACAACGGTGTCTACAAGCCCAAGATCGCCGTCGTTTTCCCTGAGCAATTTCTCCATGGCGCGGACGATCTCATCCATCTTCCCGTCGCACTCTTTTTCGAGAGCGGATGCTCTGGAAAGATAGCCCCTCGCCATTTTCAGGAGTTGTGTCTTTGTCCGTTTTTCCGCCGGCAGAGCCAGATACTCCGCCTTTGCGTCGGCATACATCGTGTCCAGCGCCAGCGTGTACTCCTCACGCAGGACATAGACCTTGGCGATGAGCGCCGAGAGCTCTTTTTGATAGGCGCTTTCCGCGCTTTGTTCGCTCTTCTCGCTCACAGCCGGCGTGTCGGTCTTCGCGACCGGCGCGTCCGTCTTGCCGCCGCTTTCCGAATGGCTCGTGCTGGCGGGTTCCTCGCGCGTCTCCCCTTCCCCGCCGTTCGTCAGGCGCTCCACAAGCTCCTCCTGGGTCATGGAGCCGTCCCGGAAAGCCTGACGATCTTCTTCCGAGATCTCCCCTACCGTGACCTCGCCTGCCGCTTTCACTGCCTCTTGGATCATCTGCTGGTTTTCCTCCAGCTTTTCCTCCAGCTCGGCCGATGTGTGCTGCGTCGCGGCATGGATCGCTTTTAAGTTATCGCGCTGCCACCAGAAAAGCCCCGCCAGCGATACCGCCAGCAGTACAAGAATGGTGCAGAGAATGGTTTTACGCCGTTTCAAGCCGTTTCCTCCACTTTTTTGAGGTCCATTTTCCTCATCCACCAGTTCCAACGCCTGTTATGAGACTTCTGCCGTTGCTCGACCGTTGATCTCCTCCGGGGAAGTATATGTCGGGACCATCTCCCGTAGCATGGTGATCAGATCCTGAGGCGGTATGTCGCGGGTGACGGCTTCATCCAGCCGCAGCAGGTCTCCCATGATGACATCCTTTGAAATATCCTGCTGCTGTTCGATGAAGATCTTCTCATTGCTTGTTTTGGAGAGTGTTTCGCTGCGCATCAGCAGCTCCTCATAGAGCTTTTCGCCGGGGCGCAGGCCGATCTCCTGAATGGTGATATCCTTATCCAGCTCCAGTCCGGACAAGCGGATGAGGTTTTCCGCCAGTTCCAGGATCTTCACCGGCTCGCCCATATCCAGAACGAAGATCTCGCTCCGCTTTGCCATGGCGCCCGCCTCGAGCACCAGCTGGGCAGCCTCAGGAATGGTCATAAAATAGCGGATGATGCGCCTATCCGTGATGGTGACGGGGCCGCCCTCCTGGATCTGCTTTTTGAAAAGGGGCACGACAGAGCCATTGGAACCAAGCACATTGCCAAACCGCACTGCGCAGAATTCTGTGGGGCTGTCCGTCCTGCTTTGCAGGATCATCTCGCAGAAGCGCTTGGTCGCGCCCATGAAGTTGGTGGGATTCACCGCCTTATCCGTGGAGATCATGACAAACTTCCGGACGCCGAACTTCTCCGCCGCCCGCACCACATGATATGTGCCGAAAATGTTATTCTTGATGGCCTCCTCTGGGCATTCCTCCATCAGCGGGACGTGCTTGTGCGCCGCCGCGTGGAGCACGATGTCGGGACGATATGCCTGAAAGAGGCTGTAGACCTTTTCCTTATCTCGCACGGAGGCGATCTCCACCCGCAGGTTCAGCCGATCGCCCCATACACGCCGCAGCTCCTGCTGGATATCATAAGCATTGTTCTCGTAAATATCCAGAATGATGAGCTGCTTGGGCTGATATTTGGCGATCTGACGGCAAAGCTCGCTGCCGATGGAACCGCCGCCGCCGGTCACCAGCACGGTTTGCCCTTGCAGGAAATTCAGCAGGACCGCCGTATCCAGCTTGACCGGCTCTCTGCCGAGCAGATCTTCCACCTGCACATCCTTCACCGCCGCCATGCTCACCTCGCCGTTCACCAACTGGTAAATTCCCGGCAGGCTCCGTACACGGCAGCCCGTTTTCTGGCAGATGTTCAGGATCTCTTTCTTATCCTTGGCAGACGCTGCGGGAATGGCAAGGACGATCTGTGTGATCCGCTCCTTTTTGACCATCTCGGGGATCTTCTCCCGCCCGCCGACGATGGGCACGTTCCCGATGTACTTGCCCTGCTTGCTCTTGTCGTCGTCGATGATGCAGCAGACATGGCTTTTTAGCTGCGGCGTGACGGAGATCTCCCGCAGGAGCATCCGCCCCGCCTCGCCCGCGCCGATGAGCATGACGCGCTCGCCCTCCTCCTGCCTTGCCCGACGGGCGGAGCTTGCGAACATCCGCAGAAAGCGGAAGGTGCAGCGCCCGCCCACCAGCAGGAACAGCTGGAACAAAAGCTCCATGAAGAGCACGCTCCTCGGCTGGTGATAGCCGAAAAGCGCCGCCGGCACATGGAACGCGCAATAGGCGAGGACGACGGATATCACCATCTCGGCGACATCATGGGCGCTGACGTAGCGCCAGAGATAGCGGTACATCCGGCGCGGCCAGAAGACCGCCGCCGTGACCAGGAACTGAACGGGCAGAGCACGAAACCACGGTTCAAGATATCCGGAAGGCACCTGACCAAAGTCGAAGTCGAAGCGCACCAGCAGCGCAAGACCGCCCGCCACAATGATGAAAATGGCGTCCATCAGGAGGAAGAGCACCGTCTGGACGGGTACGCTTTTTTGAATCGTTTTCATACTATGCCCCCATGGATCTGCGGTAAAAGGCAGTCCCTCCACTGCCTTTTACCGTACTCTTTTGGATTCTCCGCTCAGCGGAGGGCGACGCCGTCAGACGCCTCGCAGATGTTCTTCCACGCCCAATGGGTCTGGGGGACATCCGGGTACTGGCGGGCATTCTCGTAAGACTGACCTGCCATGCAGCGGCCCAGCAGACGGTTCAGCAGAACGGCTGCCTGCGCGCGGGTGATGTGCTGATTGGGGGCAAACTGCCCGTTGCCGACGCCGTTGACCCAGCCGAAGGACGCCGCCGTAGAAATGGCGTCAAACGCCCAGTGGCTGGCGGGCACGTCGGTAAAGGTCTCTCCGCTCGCGGAGACCTGGGTGAAGCGGGCGCAGATGGTGACAAACTCGGCGCGGGTGATGGACTGATTCGGGGCAAACTTGCCGTTGCCGACGCCCTCCACGATCCCAAGAGAGGCAAGGGCATTCACCGCCTCGGCGCACCAGAGCGTGTCGGGGACGTCCGTAAAGGTGGATTTGGAGGAAACCTTCTGCTCCTTCAGCAGGCGGTAGAAGATCTGCGCCACCTGTCCGCGGGTAACGGAGCTTGCGGGATAGAACCTGCCGTCCGCCATGCCCTGCATATAGGAGATATTCTGATCGGTGTTCAGCTGCTTGGAGATGCCGGTCATATCGGGGTCGGCGACCATCATGGCGCGAACGGACACGCTGCTTTCGGGCATGGTGAAGGTGTAGACGCCGTCAGACTGCTTGCTCACGGGAATGTCGTTGCCGCTCGCATCCTTGACCGCCAGATCGGAGAGGACATAGCCGTTCGACGCGGCGCTGTCCCGGATGATGGCGGTCTCACCCTTGGGCAGGGTATTCTTGTCCGCGCGCAGCGTGTTGTTCGGCACAGGCTCCACAACGACCTTGTGACCGTCGGGCGTGGGCACGACGGGCGGATTCACGCCGCTGTCCGAGCCGGTGGTGTAGGCCTTGAGCGTCACGGTCACGGTATAGAGACGGCCGTTGTCCCGATAGGTCACGCGGTTGACGCGGTCGACCGTGAGGTTCGCGAAGGTGGAGGAAAGGCTCTTGAGCGTATCCTTGAAGGCGCTGTCCACGCTGTCATAATACTTCTCCACGTAGAGGTTCCACGCGCTCTCGCCCTGCCGGAACGCCTCGGCGCCCGTGTCCACAATATTTCGCAGACCGGTCCCAGCGAAAACGGTCTCTAATTCGCCGTATGCGCTGTTGACGACGGAGGCAAGCTCCGACGTAAGGTTCGTGTCCATCGTGCCGTACCGGCTGGAAGAGGCGCTGAGCGTCCGATTCACACCGTCGGCATCGGGACCGGAGATGGTCACGTCGACATAATAGGTCGTGGCTGCCAGCGCGGTCTGCGACAGCAGCGTGCACAGCACCAGCATCAGTGCCAGCGTTCTCGCAATGTTCCGTTTCATGTTCATCTTCATCCTCCATTGTATAATAAGTTGTAAGAATCACGTTTCTACTTTTTCAGACAATGCCCTCAAGATGCAGCGTCTCGCTGTGCAGCCTGCCCGGCAGGGCGCTGTGATGGGTGGCGAATACCGCCGCCGGATACGCGCCCGTCAGTTCTGTCAGCAGCCGTGCCTCCGTATCCTCGTCCAGCGCCGAGGTGATCTCGTCCAGCAGCAAAAAACGCGGGGCGGAAAGCATCGCGCGGGCGATGGCAAGGCGCTGGCGCTGTCCCGCGGAAAGACCGCCCCCCTCTTCGCTCAGGACGGTTTCAAGGCGGTCGGGCAGGTCGCGGACAAAGCCGCATTGCGCCCGATCCAACACCTCCCAAAGGGCGGCGTCATCCGCCTCGGGCTTTGCCAGCAGCAGATTTTCGCGAATACTGCCGGAAAAGAGCCAGGGCGTCTGAGGGACATAGCCGAACAGTCCCCGCACGGCAGCGGAGCAAGGGAGCTCCCCCCGCTCGGTTTCAAGGTATACCCGGCCCTGCTGCGGGTGGTACAGCCCCAGAATGAGGCGAAATAGCGTGCTTTTTCCGCTCCCGGATATTCCCGTGAGGCAAGTCCAGCGATCGAGCGGCAGCCGCGCGGAAAAGTTCCGCAGAACAGGCTGTTCCTCGCCCTCATAGGAAAAGGTGACATTTTCAAATACGATGGCGCGAAAGACGTCGTCCTCCCGCGCAGGCTGTCCCGGAGCTTCTTCAGGCAGCGAATACAGCTCATCCAGCCGCGCCTCCGCCGCGCGGACGGCTGCCAGCCGGGACTGAACGCCCGACAAGCCCGTGAGCGGGCTTTGGAACATCGCGAGGAGCTGTAAGAGCGCCGCAAGGTCGCCGAAGGAGAGCCTTCCTTCCCGAATGGCGATGCCGCCCCAGACAAGAAGAACGGCGTATCCAAGCTGCAATACGGCGGAAAACCCGGTTCCGACCCCCGTTGAGAAGACGCGCAGGCGCTTGCGCTCGCGCAGCCACTCCTTCTGCCGTCCTTCAAAGCGGCGGACAGCCTCCTCCCCCGCCGTCATGCTGCGCAGAAGCTCCGTATGCTCCAGGATCTCCTGCGTGCAGCCCGTCAGACCTTCCTCCGCCTGACGCACGCGCAGATGCCGCCGCGTCAGATACTTTCGCAGCAGCCGCCCGCCGGCGATCGCCAGCGCGCCCGCGCCTACGACCGCAAGGGCAAGGGGGATATTGACGAAAAACAGCGCGGATGCGGCGCAAAGCAGTCGGATGAGCTGCCCCGCCACCTGGGGGCGGCCGACGATCCGCCATTCGCAGACGGTGTAAGCGTCCTGCGTCAGACGCGTGAAGACCTGCCCGCTGTGGTAGCGGCTGTATGCCTCCGCATCCTTGCTCAAAAGCGTATCAAGCGTGTCGCGCCGCAGCGATACCGCCGCGCGGTCGACCGTCCTGCCGGAAAGCAGGTCAAGCCCGCCGTCGAGCAGCGGGAGAGCCAGCGCCAGAAAGAGCAGCGCGCCCCCCCATGTCCTGCCGCCCTCGTCCAGCACCCGGCGGCTCACCAGGGCAAGCGCCGCGATGCCGAACGCCTGCGCGGCGATGCCTGCATACAGCAGCGTGAGCGGCGCTTTGTACGCGCCCGCCGCCTTTTTCTTCGACTGACTCATCTCATCTTCTCCCGCGTATCAGTCCCCTCCGTGCCCGCTGAAGGAATCGCAGCAGCCTCAGCAAGGGGCGACGGGCGGGAAAGGTATAGACCCAGAAGCGTTCATAAAACCGGTAGGACCGGGATCTGGCGGCCTCCTGCCAGTGCCCCTTGCGGCGAAAGGCGGTGACGTACGCAATGATCTGCGCCTCATCGACCTGCTCCCCTTCCCACTGAGCGTCACCGCAGCAAATGCAGGTCTCTGGCGCACACAGGCGGATGACGCGGTGCAGGATATAGCTGCCGTCCGCCTTCTGATAGAGGGCGATATCGCCTGGTTGCACGCGGCGGTCGAGCCGCGCAAGGCGCACCATGTCCCGCCCATCGGCAAGAAGCGGCCACATACTGTTTCCTGTTACCGGAAGGAGCGCTTCTCCGTGCGCGAGCTGCTCATCGAGCAGTTCGCGCAGCTGCGCCATGGGGATCTGCCGGACCTGCATCTTACAGACCGTCCACCGCGCCGACGGGTCTCAGCTTGTCAAGAAAGGCGGCTGCGTCTGCCTCCGCCTGCTCCCGTTCGACCGAATACACGGCGCATAAGGCGTCTCCAAGGCTTTGGAGCGTCTGTTCCTGTTCCAAAAGGTCCCATAAAAATGCGCCGGTCTCATTTACGGAGATCATCCCCGGAAACGCTTCGGCAGCCGCCCCCAGGGGAACGATGACCGACATATCTGCGACCCGGCGCAGGATGAAATTCTCATTTCTTCGCATATTCCCTCTCCTGTTCTGCGCGCGCTGCGGTGAAGATCGCGTCGCTGCGGTGAAGGAGCGTTTCCAGCGCATCCCCCGTCAGACGCTTTTTGGCAACGGCAGCGGCAGGGCCGAGATCGGGCGCGCGCCGCTGTGTGCCGTGACAGTCGGATGCAAGGAAAAATGCTTGCCCATCCCCCAGCAGCCGAAGGAGCTTCCACCGCTCCATGGGATGCAGCAGGCATCCGGCGCTGAGCTGGATGGGGACGTTCAGGTGGTACAGCTCCTGAATGTGCTCCTTCTTCTGCCGCCCCAGATATCGCTCCAGATGCGCAAGCACCGGCGTGACGCCGCTCTGCGCCGTCAGCGAGTAAAGCTGGTCAATCATGCTGCCGCTCCAAGGGGTGAAGGGCAGCTCCAGCAGCAAATAACGGCTCGAACCGAGACACAGTGCCTCAAGATCGTCCCAATGGTTCATGTTGGGCACCCACGCTACCTCTGCACCCAACACAAGGTCAGGAAAAGGTTCGGCGCTTTTCTCTATCGCCGCGGAAAGATGCTCCCACGCGGCTTGACGACGCGCGAGAAACTGCTCTATGCTCTCCCTGTCCCGATGAAAATGGGGGGTGAGCGCTACACCCGTAACGCCCTGCGCTGCCTCCATGCGGAGCATTGCAAGACTGGCTGCCGTGTCCGGCGCGCCGTCGTCCATGCGGGGCAGAATATGGGTGTGAAGATCGGTCATGGGATGCTCCGTTCCCCGCTGTCCGGCTTCTCCTGTCCGTATCCGTAACCGTAGCCGTGCCCATAGCCGTAGCCGTAACCGTAGCGGTGGCGCCGATAGCCGTATTTCCGATATCCGTAGTATCCACTCTCCCGCGGCACTTCATTAAGAACAAAGCCGAGGATCTTCGCGTGGGAGCGCTCTAACTGCTCCACCGCGCGCAGGACGCTCCCGCGCTCGGAAAGACCCGCGCGTACCACGAACAGCACGCCGCTGCTCTCCGGCACCAGAACGCAGGCGTCCGTCACCAGATTGACGGGAGACGTATCGAGAATGATGTAATCATAGTTCTCCTGCAAGCTGTCAAGCAGCGCTTTCATGCGGGAGGAACCGAGCAGTTCCGACGGGTTGGGCGGCACGTCGCCGGCAAAGATGACGTCAAGATCCTCAATGCCGGAATCATGGATGGCCTTTCCAAGCAGCTCCGGCTGGATAAGCAGGTTACTCAGTCCTACCTTTTCCTTCGCGGACAGCAGACGCGCCAGCTTGGGACGGCGCAGGTCACAGTCGATCAGAAGGACGCGCTGCTTCATCTCCGCATAGGAGATGGCAAGGTTGAGTGCGGTGATGCTCTTTCCTTCAGATTGCATGGCGGAGGTCACGATCAGCACCTTGCACGCCGTCTCGTCCGCCAGGGAAAAGGTCACGTTGGTACGCAGGGTCTTATAGGACTCGCGGATGAAAAAATCGCTCTTTTCCGAGAGGATGTTTTTCCGCTCCACTTCCATGATCGCGGCAGTATCCGGCGCGTCGTGCCGCCGAGATCTCCGCAGAAGAGAAAAATGCTTTTTTTTCATGTCGCCTTACCTCTCTCCGCCGTGCTCATCGGCTTTTTGTGCGCTGAGACCTGCCTTTTTCCGCTCATTCTCCGCAAAGGAGGGGATCTGCCCCAGCATGGGCAGGTCGAAAAGCTGCGTCAGGTCTTCCTCGTTCTTGATGCGAACGTCCATCAGATACAGCAGCGTCACATAGATGACCGCCAGAAGCAGACCCACCGCGCAGCCCAAAAGGGTATTTTTCCGATAGCTTGGGGTGTAGCGGCTCGTGGGCACCTTGGCATGGTCGATGATCTTGGTGGAGCTGCCCTCGACAAATTCCTCGATCTCGCCGGGGGCGACGGTCGCCACCGCGTTGGCGATCTTCGCCGCCATCTCCGGATCGGGGTGGGAGATGTATACCGAGAACAGCTCGGTCTCATCCACCTGCGCCGTCGTCATCATGCCGCGGATCTCCTCCGCCGAGCAATCGAGCCTCGCGCTCTTGACTACCTTTTCCAGCACGGTATCGCTGCGGATGATGTTGACATAGGTGTTGACGAGCTGCTGAGAGGTCGCAAGGTTGGCCGCACTGATATAATCTACCTGCTGATTCGCCTTTACATTGTTGACGTAGATGGTGACGTTGGCACGATACAGCGGCGTAATGAAATTGGCGGTGTAGATCAGGGAGATCGCCGCGGCGGCAAGTGCGCACAGCAGGATCAGCCGCCACCGCCTGAGGTAAAGCAGCAGCAGCTTCCAAAGGTCGATCTCCAGAATGTCGCTGGATCGGTTGATGTTGGATTCGTTCATGGTTGTATTTCCCTTTCTGTCTGCGTTTGGACAGATCTTGAGCGGGGCTTTCCGCCCCTTTTGGCGAGAGACCGCCTGAATAGTCTAAAGGCGGCACAAAAAGCCGCATATCAGTCGGTACTCTTTGTGCCGCTTCCGTCCACTGGCAGCGGGCAGCACGGCGTTTGCGTACTGCCTCCTGTCAATCGATGGGTTTGGCTTGATCCGGAAACAGTTTCTCCCGGACAAAATAGGCGGCGCTGTCGTCATTCCGGCAAATCAGCCGGAACACGTTCGTCTCCCGCAGGAGACGGTCTGCCGCGGCAAGCAGCCGCTCCATATCCTCCCGATGCAGACGGAAGGGGGTCTGACTCAGCAGCAGAGGTAAAGCCTCCGCCGGAGTGAGCGGCTGTAAAGCGTTTTCCTCCCCCTGAAAGAGGAAGCAGATCGCGCGCAGGGGCGCGCTGCGGTTCTGATGCAGCGCCTCCTTGCCGCACCATGGCGTGCCGTAGACCTGCCACACGCCGCTTTCGCGGCGCAGGGCAGGCTTGTCATCATTCAGAATGGACGCGCCGAACAGGCGCACCCATTTTTCCGTGTGGGTGGATTTCCCCGTGCCCGGCGGCGCGGAAAAGCACACAGCCTGTCCGCCGTATTCCACCGCCGACGCGTGGAGCATCATCCCCTCGTGGGACAGAAGCCCCACGGCAAAGCAGTCGCCTGTGGCGATGTACTCCGCAAGGTCCTCCGTTTCCAGCTCGGGACAGAGCGACAGCGCCTGCGCGCCGCCCACGCGGATGGTGATATCCGCCGCGCCGCCCCGGGCGGAGGTCCGATAGACCTCCGCCTGGGCAGCCGTGCGTCCCTTGGGGGACATTTCAACGATCAGATCAGCGATTCGGTAACGCATTACTTTTTGCGGATCTTACCGTCCTCGGCCCAGTAGGTGCGATTACCTCCTACGACGCTGGCGTTCTTAACGACGCCCTTGTAGCCCCACTTATTCAGGGCGATGTTGTCATCCTGCGTCGAACCTGGAGCAGCCAGTGCTTCCAGCGGCGCAAGCAGGATCAGCTCGGCAGCCGGAGCGATATAAGGTTTTTTTATCGTTTTCATCATGCTTATTCACTCCGTCTGATTGGGGGTGTCCAGCCCATCCAGGAAGTTTTTGAGGATCGTATTCTGCTCGGGAGTGAGGCCCTTGAGGCCTTCGGGTTTCGTCAAGGCCTCCTGGAAACTCCACTTTTTTGTTTCGCTATTCTGCGTTTCGTCGTTTTGGAACGTTGCCTGCGCGATGGCGGAGAACTGCTTCCGATAGTTTTCCTTATTGATATCACGCATCAGGTATGCCTCGAAGAAATAGGCGCCGTCTTCAGTAATAACAGTTGAGTTTTCACCCTCTGCCCCATCGCTCAAGGATCCGGGCATCGGACAACTGACTTTCTTGGTGGTTGTGCCATCGATATCCGTCAGGGTAAAGCCCAGAGACTTTAGGTAATCCTTTGCGGCTTTGTCGCCCTGGAACTTGCCGATGAAGAACAGCGCGCACTGCGGCGTGCCGCCGGTGGCCAACTCGAAGCGGTAGCCGGTGACGGAGATGTTGAAATGGTGGAAGGACAGAGTCGATGTACCATTTTCCGTCCCCGGAATGGCAACATAGCGATCGTAGGTATCGACATCCCCCACCTTCACGGTCGGGGTCTCGTAGGTCGTGGCGTAGCCCTTCACCGTGCCGACGATCTTGCCGCTCGGGGCGGTATCATAGCCTGTGCCCGTCGAGCTGTCCATGCCGGAAAGGGTCTTGCCTTCCGCCACCGTTAGAGGACTGGCAAGCTTCACGGTCTTTCCGTTCAGGTCGAGGGTCACATCCTTAGACACCGTGAAGCCGGGCTCCGTGCTATTATCAAGCATCTGGATATAACCGTTCGTGCCGTCGTAGGCGGCCACGGCAGCAGCAAGGCTTCTATAGGTCGTTTGGGAGCTGCCGTTGATGATCTGCGCGATCTCCGGCATCTTATCCGTCCAGACATAGAAACCGTCGGAGCGGTAGACGCCGTAGTAAGTAGTGGCGTTGTTAAGCGGCTGATAATTCTTCGGAGTGTCCGCCGGTGCCTCCATCGTCAGGCCCTTGATGGGAGAAATGGGAACCTTCGCCCAGGCGGGGTCATTGGTGTTTTGCGACGTCATCGCCTCATACACCTGTGTTTCACTTGTCTGGGCGGCGGTCATATTGATGGCACCCGTGCCGGTCAGGACATTGTAGCCGTTGGGGTATAGCTTGAAGTAGGCTTGGTTGATCTCTTGGCGGGTCTTATTGACGCCATCCACAGGCTCCGTTCCGGTGAAGCTCTGGCTGGACTGGCTGACCAGTTCATCCGACACATACAGACCGCCATTCACGATCATCTCGCCGTCCACGTTCAGCCGTGCGCTTCCGATCTTTGCAAGATCCTTGGTAGGCTCCGGTCCATCGGGGAGTTCTGTGGCGTTGACGGGGTAAGCCTTCGACGAATAGCCCTTCTGATAGACCTTATTACCAATTCCACGGGTATCATAGTCGTTCAGGCGGTAGAAGAGCAGGCTCACACCATTTACGACGGTGCACTTACCGCCTTTCTCCACGCTCAGGGACGCGCCGGGCAGGAATTTGAAGTCGCCGTTCACGGTCATGTCGCCCGCCGTGCGGAGGTCGAACCCGGCGTTCAGCGGCATCACGTATTCCTTGGTGTCGATCGTTAGCTCTGTACTTTGTTTACCAACGGCGAATTTTACATTCAGCTGGAAGAAGCCCGTGCCCATGGTGCTGTTCTCGTCCACGCGGTAGACAGTCTTGTACGTGGCGGGATCGAAGTACTTGGTCATACTGCCATTCGTCAGATTAAAGAGCGCGCCAGAATTCGCAATGAGGGGGGCGGCTCCCGTGGACTTATTGTTGCCCTCCATCGAGACGCTGTACTGGGCGTACAGCTTCGCGCCTGTCTGATAGGTGGCGCGGCTCTCGATGGACTTGATGGAGAAGTTGCTGAACGGGAAGACTTTCATCGACCCTTTCTTATCATAAATCTCTTTCATGACCAGCGCCGCGCGCATATCGGAGATCTCCATCAGCTCGCGCACGGTGGAACCGTTTTCCGCGGTGATGGAGCCGCCGCGGATCAGACCGTAGCCGAAGAGGTTACCGCCGTTCTTGACCGTGATGGTCGAGCCGTCGGACAGACTCAGATAGCCGATGCCGCCCGCGGCGCGGCCGCAGACGCCGCCGGCAACGCCGGTTTGCCGGGCATTGACCACGAGCGTGCCCTCCACCGTCAGACTTCCCTTGCAGGTCACCTTGCAGTAGCTGCGGATGCTTTCTGTGGAAACATACTGCTCCGGCAGACCAGTCTGAATATTGGGCCCCGGGTCGGCAAAGCGGTCCGGGATCACCAGCGTTTTACCCTTGGGGATCGTCAGGCTGCCGTTGATGGTGTCCCCCGCCAGAAGGAATACGGTAGACTCATTCGCAAAAGCGGTCTTCAAGTCCGTATAGAACTTGGGGTCCCCACTATCCGGGATCGGACCACGCGCCACAAACAGATTCGTGGGCGTTTCCGTCTTGCCGCTCAGACTCTTGTATTGATAGGTGGCACTTCCGTAGCCGTTGGTGCCGCCGGTCGTGATGGTCATTGCCGGGACGTAGATGGGGTAGACCTCATAGTCCTTCGTCATCTTCACTGTATAGGTGCTGTTGGTGTAGTCGTATACCTTGTCAGTGACGTTGTGCCAGCCGATGAAGGTATAGCCCGTGGGCGCGGTGCCCGGCGTCAGCGTCAGGGTGGTGTCCTTTGCCAGATCGGGGGTATACGCCGCCTTGGACACATCTTTGCCCACGCCGTTGACGCTCACGGTGCCTCCCGCGAGGGCAGCGCCCGTATTATCCGTATTCCTGGTGGTAAACTGGAATGTATCGTTGTTGGGCGTGACGGTAAAGTTGGAGATCGTGGCGGTATATGTGTACTCGTTCGTTGCGTAAGAATCAGCGGTAACCGAGTCTCTTCGCGTCCGTGCATAGGCGTAAAGATAAAGGTACTCCCCTTTATTTACGACCACCTGCGTCCCGCTGGCGCTGTCTTTGACAGTGAAGTCAGACTTAATCCAGCTCCCCTTGTAAGAATTTTTGATCACCGGCGTGCCATGGGCCTTGATGGTGTTGGCAGTTTCTTTTTCCTTGGGGCTGGCATAGTAGTAAAGAAAGACGCCGTACTGGTCGTCAGATGAACCGGAGTTCTGGATGCACTGCTCTCTCGCTTCCATGCTGCTGTCGAAGGAGATGATGCAGTTTTCCTTGCACTTCACGCGGATGATGTCGCTGTACAGAGAGGCGCCTGCCTGACTGTAGCCGATGGAGGTCTGGTTATCGCCGGTGGCGACGCCATGCTCCTTGTAATCCGTAGAGGATGTAATGCCGCCGCTGCCATTGATAGACCAGCGGGAATCCGGGAAGTAGGTAGGCGGCCCATAGGAGTTGTTCATGCTCTTGTCGCCAACGTTTGTATGATTGCTTCCCTTTTCATTGTGGATACAGTCGGAATCGACCTCCACATAGCTGCTCTTTGCCAGCGTGGGATCACTCATCTTAATGATGTAGAGCAGGGGGTCGTCCACAAAACGCGCCTCCACGCGGCTGTTGGCGGCGAAGGTGGTGGTATACGTAAGCTCTCTCGATGCCAGCACATTATTGACATACCAGCCGTCAAAGAAATAGCCATCGGCAGCGGTGGCTTGGAGCGTGTAGGTCGTTGACACGGGGTTGGTGCAGGTCTGAGGGATCGTAAGTGATTTACTGCCAATCTTTGCCGTGTAGCTGCCGTTGCTTGCCGATACGAACTCCACCGATACCGTTTGATCCAGCGGCGCTAAGGTGATGTTGCTCAACGTTGCGGTGGCGGTATACTGGTCTTGGCAGTGATTCTCGGACCATTCTGATTTCGACGGTGTGGTCAGCTTGACCGTTACAGATGCGTCGGGGAGGATCGTATCGTCGTATGAGCCTTCCTTTAGTTTGTCTTTCCCGTTGATGGACAGCGTTCCGTTCGCCGGAACTGTATAGGAAAATGTCAGGCGGCACTCTTTTTTGCTATTATTGGTGATTATCAGGGGTGAACTTGCGCTTGTATGGCACTTATAGCCCCATGTAATTATCGATAGCGAGTCTCTTTCTTTCGGCTTCACCGTTCCGGTAATCGTTGTACCGGAAACTTCCCAAAGACTACTCGATTCCGCCGTGACGTTATTACGATTTGGTTTCTTTCCTTCATCGAAAGCGCCTTCTGCCAAACCAATGTTGTTGCTGTCGGTGAGGCCGGGGCCTCCTATCGAAGCCGACGCGGGCAGCGTGACTGCCATGAGGGACAGCACGAGCGTGCAGAGAAACGCCATGCAGCGCCGCAGCGCCGCGGTCTTTCTTTCTGTTTTCATCCAGTATCATCCCTTTCGCTTTGTGTGGTTTCCGGGGTGCTGCTTTCGGCAAGAGGGGGCGACGCCCCCTCTTGCCGGGACAAGCCGTCTGCCTTATTTCCCGGAGTTCAGGACCCCCTGCAGCAGGGCAAGCGTCCGGTCGTCGTTGAACGCGTTGGAGCTGGAGGTGTCGAAGGTAAAGCCGTAGTTATACTTGCTGTCATTGATGACCTGCAGCGCGCCAAGGTATGCCTTCATGTCCGCCTTGGCACCCTTGTTCGTGTCCGTAAGGTAGTCCTTATAGCGAGTCTCACCCTGCCACAGCTCTGTGTTCGTCAGAAGATTGCAGAAAGTGTCATAATCAAGGGCTCCATTCTCATCGATGAGCTTGGCATAGGCGGCCTTGAAGTCATCGGTGGCAAAATCGGAGTTCGCGTAGCCGGTCGTCACGCCGAACGCCAGCGCAAGATCTGCCGCGTTGTTTCCTGTTCCGTCCTCATTGTAAATTTTGTACGGAGTACCGAGAGAACCGCTATCGTTCGTGTCCTGAAGCTTGGTCAAATACTCATTTAATTTATCGGGCTTGCTCATGCCTTCTGCTGCCTTGGCCACATAGAGGACCATTTCGTTGGCAAATTGCGTGCGCTTGGCGGCGTTTGCAGGGTTCTGGAGATCGGCTACACTTGCAACGTCCAGTTTATCCAGAATCTCTTGCATATCGCCAGCAGGGATCAGCTTTTGCAGAGTGTCAAGCTCTTCAGGATCGCTGGACCAGTTGGCAAACTCCTTGGAAATGGCGTTGCAGATATTCGCCAGTTTTGCCTCCTCGCCGTTCAGATTGGACTTTCTGAAATCGTCCAGCAGACCCTTATGCTCGTCGGTCAGCGTGATGTCAATGGCGGGCAGATAGATCGTTCCGAACTCTTTCGTGTATTTGTCCGTGCGGTATTTTACCGTTCTCTGCCAGTCTTCTCCGAAAGCATTTTTCATCCATTGTTTAATAACCGCTACATTATCTGCGTTGTATCCGCTATCATCAGGATCAGCCCCCGCGCCACCAAAGGCTTCACATTCGGAACCGCCCATAGTGACACGGATGCGGCCCGTCACGCCGGGGTTCTGATACTTGCCGATCTCGCCGGCGTAGATTATGTTCTTATACAGGGTCTCGTCCAGACCCTCGTTGGTGCGCTTAATGTAGCCGCCGTAGCCCACCGTGCCGACGCCGGCTAAAATGCCGATGATCGCGATGACCACAATAAGCTCTACCAGCGTAAAGCCTGCTTTGTCACGCAGCTTGTTTCCCACTTGCTTTTTCATGTTGTATCCTCCTCAATATATTTGTTTTCTTTTTGAGAATTATATGAACAGATGATTACTCTGTGGTTTCCTATTTTGTCTTCCAGTTCAGCACGCCGTAGCCCACGATGCGCTTATCGTTCAGATCGTAGCGCTGGACGGCGACCCTGCCGCCGCTATTGCCCTCGATGGTGTAAAGGAAATTCCCTTCCACGCACAGCACCGCGCCGACGTGGTCGGGGTCGCTTTTCCCGTCCCAATCGAAAAAGACATAGTCGCCGGGGATGGGCATATTGTTGGTGTCACCGCGTTCGCGCCACATACGGCTATCCTTGAATCCCTTCATGCCCTCATCCACGTTTGCGAATCTGGGCGGCGCGCCGTTGATGGAGGCTTTCTGCTGATCGGCTGCCCACGAGAGGAAGCAGCCGCACCAGGGAGTGTACTGGTTCCAGCCGGGTTTGTTCGCATCATAGCCGCCGATAAACCATTCGGAGAAGTAAGTGTATCGGCTCGTATCCCCCTTGAGGATATTTCCCCTGCTGTCATACTGGTCCGCAAGCGTCTTTAAAAACGCGAAGCGCGCTTTCTTTTCCGCATCGGTCAATGTAGTGGAGTCCGGCAGGGGCGGATTCTCCAGCTTTTCCTGCGCCTCCGCTTTGCCGACGCTGTCACCCTCGATCCCGGTGCGGCAGAAAACGGAGGTGCTGTAGCTGTGCGCCGCGGTCGCGAAGGTGAAGGTCACGAGGCTGCCGTCCAGATCGACCCGCGCGCCGCGCAGGTTGTCCAGCAGCACCTGATCGCCGCTCGTGCCGCTTGTGAGCGTTCCGCTGTTGTAGCGCAGCAGCACCGCGCCGGGAGTGCCGTCGGCAGTCTTTCCCTGTAGCTGCCAGCCGTCGGAGAGGGGCTCCACGCGGTAGATCTTGCCGCTGGCGGAGAGATCCTCCAGCGCGGAGAGCACGATGCGCACGGTCTGCTGCTCGCCCGCCTCCTTCTGCGTTGTTTGATGCACCCGGAGTCCGAGCAGCATCAGCGACGCTGCGGCTGCCAGCACGATGGAGCTGACAGCGACGGTCACCAGCAGCTCGACCATGGTAAAGCCGCTGTTGTTTCGTTTCATCCGCTCGCCTCCCCTTCCGCTGTCAAGTGGGTGATGGTGTAAGTGATGTAGTGGTGCGTGGCCTTGCTGACCTTGGCGGTGTACTTTATGACCTCTTTGGACGTTCCGTCGGTCTGTGGCTCCTGTTTCTTGATTTTTTTCACTTCGTATTTGAGTTCCATTTTGAGCTTTGTCTCGATGCGAACGGCATCGTTTGCGCGGGTAAGGGTAAAGGTGCAGAATTCGACGTCGGTATCGGTGCCATCAGGTGGCAGGGTGCAGCCGCCGGCCAAAGTCTTCAAGTGCTCAACGTATGCAGCCTTTGCCGCAGCCCTTGCATCATCTTCCGAGTCGTATTCCGCGGAATCCTGCAAGGAGCTTACGTCCTCCGCCAGCGCCACGAATTTTTCGATCTCGCCCTCCGCCTGATAGAGCTGCCGCGTCTGGCGGATGGAGCGCTCCTGCGCCTGATAATTTTTCAGCGCCGCGGTGCAGACGGACACGGCGACGGCGCACAGCACCAGAACGACGATGAGCACATATACCAGCGCGTAACCGCCGTTGTCTTTCCGGAGTTTCTTCATGCGCCACCGCCTTCCGGCACGGCGCGGACATCCGTTTCCACTTTAACGAGCGGCTCCGTGTGCCGATCCTTCACCGTGACATGGTAATAGGGCTTGCCGTCGACTTTCTCCGTTTCGATCTTCACATTGGGGAAGTCATTTTTGCGGTATTCATCGCTTTTTGCCGTGATGCCGTCCTTCATCAGGGTCTCCACGGCGGTACGGACGTTCAGATGGGCTTCCATTACGGCCTGGCTGTGGGCGTTGATCCGTCCCGCCAGAATCAGGCTGGAACAGATGGGCGCGGAGATCAGGCCGATGATGGCGATCGCCACGACGACCTCCAGCAGTGAAAAGCCCGCTGTTCTCTCTTTCCCAATCTTTTTCATGCCTTGTCTCTCCCAATGGGTCAGTTGAAAATGTCCGTCTTACCGGTCGCGGGCGGCGTTACGCCCGGTTCCTCATAGGTGTTCTGAGCGGACGGCATCAGATACAGCGTCAGGGTCATCTGCCCGTCCAGCAGCTTTTTTTCGCTGTCGTAGTTGAAGGTGGCATACCGGATGGAGGTGATGCGCTCATCCGTTGCCAGCGCGTGCACCATGTTCTTGAACTCCTGATAGGAGGCGTAATAGTACACCGTCAGGTTCAAGCCCTCAAGGAGTGCGCCATCGCTCAAGGCCTGCATCGGCGTGATCTCACCGAAAGAAAACTCGATGTCGCCGCCGCTCCCGAAGCGCTGAAGGAAAATATCGTGCAGTTTCTGGGTGTAGCCCAGCTCCTTACTGCCGGTCCCCAGCGTTTTTTCCAGATACAGCAGGTAGAGGATCTGATCTTCTTCCTTCATATCCGCGGGGAAGTTCTCATAAAGCGCGGCGCGGCTTTCCTCGATCGCGGCCTCTGCCGGCTCAAGCTGATCCTGCACGTCCTTGTACATCTCGTTTTCGACGATGGTGGTTTGCAGCGCGGTGATCTGAGCATTTAACTGATCCCGCTCCATGACGTAAGCTTCACTGCGGGGGCGGTAGCCCAGAACATACACCAGAACGGCGACCAACAAGAGCAGGACTGACAGGACAGCCTTCCAGTTTCTACCGATCACTTTCACTGGCCCACCTCCACTTTCTCAACCTTGGCGTCGCGGTCCAGACCCTTGCGCGTCTGCTCTGCCTGGATCAAGGACTCGTCATAGGACAGCACGACCGTCAGGTAATAGCGGTTGTCGGCAGGCTTCTGCGTCTGAGAAGCGCCGGTGTTGAAGATATCCGGGATGCCTGAGCCGCCGGTTTGATTTTTGAGTTGATTCATCAGGATCCACATCAGCAGATCGTTTTCATCCATGCCCGTGTTGCCGGAGGTGCCGGATGTACCGGAGGTCTGCTGATTCTTCCGCAGCAGCGCGTTGACCGCGGCCACAGTGGCGGCATCCCGCTGGAACGCCGCGCCGCTGTTGATCTCCTTTTGGAGCGCCACGAGATCCAGAGCGGTATTGGCCTCTTTGATCTCGCCCATTTCTTTGGCAAGATGGAGCGCAAGCTTGCCGCTCAGCGTCTGATTCTGCCGAATGAGCGCGATCGCTGCGTTGACATTCGTCTTGTTGTCAGTCAGGATATTCAGCAGGTTCGGCAGATATTTGTTCAGCATCACATCGTCGCTCTCATAGAACATGCGGTGCTGATCGGCGTTTTTCCAAATGTCGTCAAAGATCTGGTCGTACAGGATCTGGTCCTTTTCCTCACGGGCGATATCCTCGCGCATCAGCAGGAAAAACTGATACATGGCGGCAGGATCGTTTTGCAGCAGGGATCGGATCGCGTTCTTCTCCTGGGTGGTATTGGAGCGCTTGCGCAGGTCATCCAGCGAGAAGGTCTTTGCCTGCACCGGCCCATAGACGGCTTGCAGAGCGTCCAGCTGGTTGGAGTTCAGGTATTGCAGGCTGAGACGCAGCTTTGCAATATCGGCAGACTCAATGCCAGAAGCAGAGGACGTAGTGCCGCTGCTGGGCGTGGTAGGCGTGACCGGCGTGCCGGAATTGCCGGGACGGCTCGGAACGCTGGGGGTGCTCGGCGTCGTCGTGCCGGGGTTGCTCGGAGTGACGGGCGGGTTGGGATTGCTCGGCGTGCCGCCGGTGCTGCCTCCACTGCTGCCGCCGCCTCCGGGGAGCAGACCTTGCAGGAAATCAAGGTTATCGGGGGAAATGGTCATGCCGACCTTCTCCATCATGTCGGCGTAGCTTTCGATCTTCTGGATGGTCGCTTCGTCAACGCCCGCGGCACGCAGCAGCGGGAGCACGTCCTTGATCATTTTGCCGGTGATGCCGTTTGACGCGTTGGAGAACAGCTCATCGAGGGAATAGCCGCCCTCGGTGGGAGGTTCTTCCGTACTGCTGTCCTCGGTACTATCCGTTGCGCTTTCCTCCGTGCTCGGCACGGGGGACTCCTTCCCCGCTTCCTCGTACAGCGCAGCGATCATATTGTCCGGGGAGTAGGCTTCCTTCGGGCCGATGGTCAGGCTGGAAACGGTGTTGAGGGTCATGAAGGGCACGTCGCGCAGCGCCACGAGGAAATAAGCGGCGTCCTCCTTGCTCTGGAAGGCGACCTGCGCCGCAAGACACAACTCGGTCGTGCTCAGAGCGGTCACCGTCGACTTCTTGGGGAGCTTTGCCTCCAGCTCGCCCAGCACCAGTTCAAGGTTGTCGTTATATGTCCGAACGGAGTCAAATACGGTGTCCCAGTCGGCGCTGTAAGCGTCGTACATACTCGAATAGTTGTGGTAGTTCTCCGCGCAGCCCGCGTTCTGCTGGGCAAGCGCCGTCAGGTGGTCCTGCTGTGCGCGCAGACCGTCCAGCTCCGTGCTCCACGACAGCTTGGAGGTCAGCAGCAGCAGCACGGACGCCGTCAGCGCCGCGCCGCCAAGGAACACAAGACCGTACTGCCACGCGCGGTTGATGGGTGCGCGCGCGCCGGTGATGTGGTTCAGCTCCGGGTCGCCGAAGTCAAGGGCGGTGAGCGCCGCGCCCTGACAGAGCAGCCACTGCGCGCCGTAGTCGGTCTCCGCCATTTCGACGGGGACATTCAGCAGCGACGCGAGCGCCGGGGCAAGCCCCGCCTCCTTCCCCTGACCGCCGGAAAGCACGGCGCTCGTCAGGCGGGCGCGGCCGGGCATGGCGGAGAAGTAGTCGAGCACGATGCCCGCCTCATTGAGGTCGTCCTGCTGGGAATAGCCCCGCTGCAGCAGGCGCTGCAGCTTGACCTGCCCGTTGTGGACGAAGGTCAGCAGCAACAGCTCGCTCTCGGCGTTGATATAGAGGCAGACGCCGTCGTCCGTATCCGCGGAGGACTTCGCGTGCTTTGGCTGGGCAAAGTCCGCGTCCACGGCGGTGGCGTGGCTGTGACCGCAGAAATCGACGGCGGCAACGCTCAGCCCCATGCTGTTGGCAAGGGCATAGTAGCGATGCAGCATCGCGCGCGGCACCGCCCAGAGCTGCACGCGCAGAAGACGCGCGTCCTCGCGCTGCTCAACGCCCACGCTCTCCCACGAAAGCTGATACTCGCCCGGGTCGATGGGGAAATACTCGTCCATGTTCGCCAGCAGCATCTGACCGAGGCGCTGCTGCTTTTTCACCGCGGGGACGGTGACGCTCTCGCTGATGACCTGCGTGGAGCAGAGCGAAAAGACCACCTTACGGCAGCGGCGGAACAGCCCCTGCCGCAGAACCGGCTCCATCGCGTCCCGCAGCGCGTCCAGCCCCACGAGCTGACCGTCCTCGACCGCGTTCGGCGGCGTGGGCAGGATGACCCGCTCGGAAATGGCGTCGCTGCCCAGCGTCATCTGGGCGATGCGGATCTCCCGCTCGGTGATCTGCACCACCAGCGCCCTGCCGCTCAGCTTTTGCTTGCTCATAAGTGTTTTCCCTCCCGGACTGTGGGAATGGCACAGCCGTCCCGAAGAACGGTTCTGCCCCTCCCACAGGCTCTTGTTTTTCTCTCGCGGGCAGGTCCGCGCCTGCCCTGTTTCTCTCCCGTGTTACAGCCCAAAAAGGCCAAGGTACGCCGCGATGAGCCGGTCGCCCACCAGCGCCGCGACCCAGATCCCGGCGGCAAGATACGGCCCGAACGCCAGCTTGCGGGGCGCGCCGCGTTTCATGCGGACCGAGTGGATGATCGCACCGGAAACGCTGCCGAGGATCATCGCAAGAAGGATGCGCTGCCAGCCCAGCAGCAGTCCCGCCCCTGCCATCAGCTTGACGTCCCCCATGCCAAGGCCATTGCCCTTCGTCACGAACCACAGCAGGAGGAAAAGAAGGCTCACCGAGAACATCCCGATGAGATACGTTTTCCAGTGCGCGGTATCGCCTGCAAGCTGCACCGCGCCCAGCAGGAAGATCGCAAGGTTCACCCCGTTGGGGATCTCGAAGGTGCGCCAGTCGATGAGCGCCACGACGATAAGCGCGGAAAAGAGCAGCGAATACAGCACCGCGCGCAGCGGCTCGGCCTGATACAGCCACGCCGCCAGCAGCCATGCGCCGCCGCTGAGCGCCTCGACCACGGGGTACTGGGCGGAGAGCCTTGCGCCGCAGGCCCGGCACCTGCCCCCCTGCGCCAGCCAGCTTGCCACGGGCAGCAGCTCATACCAGCGCAGACGATGGCCGCAGGCCATGCAGTGCGACGGCGTTTTCACGAACTCCTCTCCGCGCGGCAGACGGAAGATCAGCACGTTGCAGAAGCTGCCGACGCACAGACCCAGCGCCGTCCAGAGCAGCAGCAAAAGACAGGTCATGGGAAAAATCTCCTTTTCGCTCAGGGGTCTCCCCCGCCCGCCCGGGTGATAGGGATACCGGACGGGAGGACGAGACGATATAAATTGCCTGGGAATGATGCGGAACGCTGAGGTCAGTTAGTTCAGCGTCCAGCCGGCGGCAGCCGTCCACGTTGCGGAGGTGTGATCGCTCTTGAAGTCGAACTTCGTCATGTCGTAATAAGCAGAAATGTCGGTTGCGGCAGCGGTTCCGCCTGCGGGAGTAACCGTAACGGTGCTGCTATTAACATCAATCTGAGCAACATCGACATCATCATTGCCAGCCTTGACCTGCGCATCGGTAAAAGCGAAGACAGCGGCGGTCTTGATGGCGTCGAGCTGGGTGTAGTCGGCGGCCTCGTTGGCCTTCTTGATGTAGCCGGAGTAAGCGGGAACGGCAATACCGGCGAGGATGCCGAGGATCGCGATGACGACGATCAGCTCAACGAGAGTAAAACCGGACTTGGAACCAAACTTTTTCATAGGAGTTTTCTTCCTTTCTTTGTTTTGCGTCGGATTTTATATCATCGCCATGCGGCACGGGACCCCTATCTCCCACGCCAGAGGACATGGCTTGGATATACGGATTTACAGGTATTTGTCGAATGCCTTGGTCATGTTGATCATCGGCAGGTAGATGGCCAGCACGATGATGACGACGAAGACCGCCATGAAGATGATGATGGCGGGCTCCATCAGGTTCAGGAGCTTTTTGGTGGCCTCATCTACTTCTTCATCATAGTAGTCGGCGACCTTGCCCATCATGCTTTGCAGGTCGCCGGTCTCCTCCCCCACGCCGACAAGATTCGACACCATGGGCGGAAAAATACCCGTCCGCAGGAGGCTCTCCCGCAGAGGGGTGCCCTCGGCGACCAGGGCGCGCGCGTCGCGGATGGCCTCCAGATAGTAGATGTTGCCCATGTTGCTGGCGGCGAGGTCCATGCTGTCCGTCAGCGTCAGGCCGGAGCCGATCAGCACCTCCATCGTGCGGCAGAAGGTCGCGCAGGCGGTCTTGACTGTCAGGTTGCCCACCACGGGGGTCTTGCGGGCGAGCCAGCCGAAAAAGTGGCGGCCCTTGTTCGTCCTGTGAAACAGGACGCCGCCCACGATCAGCGCCGCCAGCACCAGCAGCGGCACCCACCACCAGGACTTGAACCATTCGCAGACCGCCATCACGCCGAGCGTAATCTTTGGCAGCTCCGCGTCCATATCCTCAAAGGTTTTGAGGAAGTTGGGGATGATCTTCGTCATCATCACGATCAGCACGATGATCATGACCACGATCAGCACGCAGGGGTAGATCATGGCGCTGGTCACCTTGCTCTTGGTGCGCTTGCTGCGTTCGAAATAAAGCTCCATCTGGCGGAAAGATTCCTCCAGATTGCCGGAGGCCTCGCCCGCTGACACCATATTCACCAGAATGGCGGGGAAGATCTTGGGATGGCGGCGCATGGAAGTAGCAAGCGCTTCGCCCTTTTCCACGTCCGCCTGCATTTCGCGGATGGCGGCGCGTAGCTTTTTATTGCTCGTCTGCTGCCCCAGCATGGCGAGCACGGAGGCAACGGAAACGCCCGCGCGCAGGATGGAGACGAACTGACGGCAGAACACCGCCATGTCCTTCGCCTTGGGGTTGCCGAGGAACGGGATCTCGATATCGCGGTTGAGGGTGGTCTGCTCCTTAATGTCTAAAATCGTATAACCGGCGCCGCGAAGGGAGCTTTTCGCGGTCTCGATGGACGACGCATCCAAAGAGGAGCGGACGCGCTTTCCGTTTCGGTCGATCGCCGTATAGTTGAATCCGGGCATGGAGCCGCCCTCCTTTCTCAGGTCTGCCGCCCTGTCTTGAATTTATCAGGCTCGTTGGCGGCGGCGAGGGCAGTCTCCAGCGAAATCACGTGACGGTCGACCAGATCCTCCAGCGCGTCGTCCAAAAGCTGCATCCCGTACCGCTTGCCGGTCTGGATGGCGCTGACGATCTGGAAGGTCTTGCTTTGCAGGATCATGCTGCGAATGGCGGGGGTGACGACCATGATCTCGAATACCGCCGTGCGGCCGCCGCCGATCTTCGGCAGGAGGGTCTGGCCCACGGCACACTCCAGCACGTCCGCCAACTGGATGCGGATCTGGTTCTGCTGCTCGGCGGGGAACGAGTCGATGATACGGTCGATGGTGTTGGCGGCGCCCTTGGTGTGCAGCGTGCCGAAAACGAGGTGTCCCGTTTCGGCGGCGGTGATGGCGGTGGAGATGGTCTCCAGATCGCGCATCTCGCCGACTAAGATCACGTCGGGGTCCTGACGCAGCGCAGCGCGAAGTCCCGCGGCAAAGCTGCCGGTGTCCGCGCCCACCTCGCGCTGGTTGATGATACATTGATCGCTCGCGTGCAGGTATTCGATGGGTTCCTCCAGCGTGATGATGTGGCGGCGCTGGGTGTGGTTGATGTGGTCGAGCAGCGCCGCCAGAGTGGAGCTTTTGCCCGAGCCGGTGGGGCCGGTGACGAGCACCAGTCCGCGGGGTTTATCCGCCTGCGCCACCACCACGGGCGGAAGGCCCAATTCCTCGGCGCTCGAAATGCGCAACGGCAGCAGGCGAAGCGCCAGCGACGTCATGCCCCGCTGACGGAACACGTTACAGCGCATACGCACCAAATCGTGATAGGTCACGGCGAAGTCCGCCTCGCCCTTTGCGTGAAATTCTTCCATGAGTCCCGGCGTGATGAGCTCGCGCACATAGGCGTCGGTGTCCTCCTCGGTGAGGGGGGTCTCCCCCACGTCGGTCAGCTCGCCGTCCAGTCGAAAAACGGGGGGCTCGCCCACCGTGAGGTGAATGTCGGAGGCGTTGCGCTCCAGCGCGTCATGAATGAGTGTTTCCAGGTCGATCATGCGCCGTCCTCCAAAGGATGAGTTTCTTCCGCCACATTTTCAACGCTGATGCGCTGCATCTCGCTGATGGAGGTCGTTCCCTCCAGCACAAGGCGGCGGGCGCTTTCGCGGAGGGTGTGCATCCCCTCGGCGATGGCAGTCTCCCGCAGCGTGCCCGTGTCGCAGCGGTGGGAGATCATCGTGCGCATACGGGGCGTGATCTCCATGATCTCGTAAATGCCGATCCGGTCGAAATATCCGGTACCGGCGCAGCGCTGGCAGCCCACCGGCTCGTAAACCTCGGCGCTGTCCTTCTCCTCCGGCGTCAGTCCCAGATATTCCAACTCATGCTCTAAAAGAACGTGCCGCCGCTTGCAGTTGGGGCAAAGACGGCGCACAAGGCGCTGGGCGATGATGCCGGTCAGCGCGTCGGCGATGAGGTAGCTTTCCACGCCCATGTCCAGCAGGCGCGTGACGCTGCTGGCGGTGTCGTTGGTATGCAGCGTACTCACCACGAGGTGACCCGTGATGGACGCCTGCACCGCGATGGACGCCGTTTCCCGGTCGCGGATCTCGCCGATCATGATAATGTCGGGGTCCTGACGCAAAATGGAACGCAGGGCGTTGCCAAAGGTCAGGTTCGCCTTGGGATTCACCTGCACCTGATTCACGCCGTCCACGTTCGCCTCCACGGGGTCCTCCACCGTGACGATGTTCACCATGTCGCTGTTTAGCTCGTTCAATGCGGTGTAAAGCGTGGTGGATTTGCCCGAGCCGGTAGGTCCGGTGACCAGCACGATCCCGTTGGGATGGCGCAGGATCTCGTCGAATTTTTCCAGTTCCGACCCCGTCAGGCCAAGGGCGCGCTTGCTGCGGCGCAGCGCCTTTTTCTGCGTCAGTCGCATCACGCACTTTTCGCCATAGACCGTGGGGAGCGTGGAAACACGCACATCGTATTCCCGGCGGTCCACCAGGATGGAAAAGCGGCCGTCCTGCGGTCTGCGCTTTTCGGAAATGTCCAGATTGCTGAGGATCTTAATGCGCGCGATGATGGCGGGCAGCAGCTGCAGGTCGTAAGTGGCGGTGGTGTACAGCACGCCGTCCACTCGGCAGCGGACCCGGACCTTGTCCGGTCCGGACTCCACGTGGATATCGGAAGCGCGTTGGCGCACCGCCTGCTCCACAAGGGAGTTCACCAGCACCACCACGGGGGAGGCGTTGACATCCTCCTGAAAGACCTGATCTTCCAGAGAGGCGCTCTCCCGCTCGTTGGTCTGGGTGTAAAGCTCGGCAGCCTCCTGCATCTCCTCGCTGCCGTAGCAGCGGTCGATGGTCACGAGAATGTCGGATGTTGTCGCTAAAAATGGCTTAATGCGACACTTACTGGCAATGGCGACCATGTCGCGCCCCTTCATGTTCATGGGCTCGTTCATGGCGACATACAGCGTGCCGCTGTCCTCCGGGTCGAACCGGAAGGGCATCATTGTATATGTACGCAGGATATCCGGGCGAACCGCCTGTCGGACATCCATGGGGATGGTCATTTCGTAAAGGTGCACCACGGGGGTGCGGGTCAGCGAGGACAGGGCTTCGATGACCTGTTCCTCGGGCAGGATGGCGCGCTCCAAGATCAGCTCGCGGATGGACTTGTTCGTTTCCTCCTGAGCACGACGCAGCTCGTCCGCCTGTTCCGCGGTCAAAAGCTGCTGTTCCAGCAGGTATCGCAGGAGCTTTTCGTTCATGCGCGCCCTCCTTTCTCTTGTTTTTCGGGGCAGAAATTATTTTTGAATCAGTGCTTTTCAAAACTGTGAGACGACAGACCCGCCAAGCTCTCAAACGCGAATGAGCCGCTGCCGCGCCTACGTCTCTTTTTTTATGCTCCCCCTCCCCCGGCGGGGCGGAATTGCCCCGCCGGGAAGAGGTGGTCCGAATCATTGCTTTGTCTTACGCTGTCAAATTACTTGACGTTGATGATGAGGTTCGCGCTGGCGCTGCGGGTGTTGTAGTTGACCGTCACCTTCTGACCGGCAGGGTCAGCGAAGCTGCCGATGCTCAGATTGCCGAACTTCTCAATGAGGTTCGCAAGCTCGGTCACAGCCTCGAGAGAGGTCTTGGCATTGCCAAGCGCCGTGAGGTCGCTCTTCGTCAGCGTCACACCGTTGAGGGTGATGCTCGCGCCGTCGGGCAGCAGGTTCTGCGCCTTGGCAACGATCTTGCCGAGGTACTGCGCAACATAAGTGTCGCCCTTGCTGCCGACGATGCTCTTCATGGTGTCGCCCTTGAGCGCGGCGGCAAGCTGGGCTGCGGTCTTGGTCTGGATGCCATTGGCGGCATCGAACTTCAGGCTGTTGAGCAGGTCGATCTTCTTCTGAGCGTCCGCCTTTTCAGCAGAGCCGTCATTCAGGATCGAAGACACATCGATCGCGGCAAGCTTATTCTCCAGCTTTTCGGCGAGCTTTGCCTTGCCCTCGGTCTTGATGGTGGAAACGAGATTCGCCAGAACCGCACCGTCCTTGGCAGCGGCGGTCTTCTCGGCATTGAAGTTGAGTCCGAGCTGTACGAGCGCGCTGTAGATCAGGTAATCCTTCAGATCGGGGTTCTTCGCCAGCATATCCTTCAGCGTAGTGGAGGAATTCAGCGCAGTATCAAGCTCATCGGCTGCCATCTTGACGATCTCACCCTTGAGGGTGGCAACATCGACCTCAGCCTTTATAGCGCCTGCCTTGACCGTGATGGTCTTTTCAGCAAGGATAGCATTGATATCGCCGACCGTCTTGAGATCCAGCGTGATATTGGAGGGCGTAATGGTAGCCGAGGGGTACTTGGAAAGAACCATCTTAGCCATCGACAGCATCTCGTGGTTGTTCGCCTTATCGACGATCCACGCCTCGGTGATCTTCTTCTCCGTCAGCTTCTCGCTGATCTGGTTCTGGATCAGAGCGTCCACATCGAGCGCGTTGATGTCCTGCTCGATCAGAGGCCACACGGCGTTGATGAGGGCGGTGTTGTCAAGACCCTTGAGGGTGCCGCCGCTGGTGGTAGAGTTAACGATCTTCGCCCAGTTGGTATCGACCCAGCTCTCCACCACGGGCATCAGAGCATTATGGATGCTTTCGACAGTGGTGTTCGTCAGCTTGATGTCGTACTTGGCAAGCGCTTCCGTGACCTCAGTGTAGAGGGTGGGGATCTCCTTCTGCAGACCCTTCTTGGCCTCAGCGACGACCTTATCCTTGGTGCCGTCGTTATAGGTGAACTGCGCGGCGATCTGGTCGAGGCCGTCGTTATAAGCCTTCTGGATGTCCTTGCTGATGTTGAGACGCAGATAGTTCTCATCACCCTCGTACTTGTACTCGACGAGGCCGTTGCTGTTGAGCGTCGGCTTCACGACCAGCTTATAGTTGTAGGTGTAAGCGTCGGTCTTCGCCTTGATGTCCGCGTTGGCAGCGGGAGCGAATTTCACCTGCAGGTCGATATTGAACTCGAACTTGTCGGTGTAGGAGGCGCCCTGCGCCTTCATCTGCGCGTAGATCTCCTTGGAGATGGCAGTGCCGAGCTCCTTGGCGATCTTGGACTTGGCGGCGGAGAGAGAGGCGCTGCTTGCGCCGACCTGAACGGTGGCGTAGGTCTTGCCGTTGAACACAACGTCCACATTGCCGCAGAGGTAGTTGCCCTCGCTGTCGCGGAAGTTCGCCCACAGGCTCTTGCCCTCGGTCTTGAGCTTATCGACGACCTGCGTCTTGATCTCCTGCAGGGACTTGTTGGTGAGCACGATGCCGGTCTCGGACTCGACAGCGTTCTTAACGCTGGTCAGGAAACCGTCGATATCGTCAGGAGTGGGCTTGCTCGTGGTGCCGGTGATGATCGCATTGGCGATCTTGTTCGCCTGCTCGATGGCGGAGACGACCTGGCCGTCCTTCACCTCGAGAGCGACGTTCCAGGTGACCTCGCGCTCAGCCTTGGGGTCACTGGGGAAGTTCGCCTTCACATCCTCGACCTTGACCATATCCTTGACAATGTTCTTGACCTGCTGGAGCTGCGCGTCCGTCAGGTACTTGTTGTCCTTGTTGACCTGATCAACGGCGCTGACAACGGCGTTCTTCATGTCGCTGAATCTGTCGTTGACCTGCTTGACGGACTTGAGAACGGCATTGCCGATCAGGTCCTCGGAAACGACCACGGGCGCCTTCGCCTGCCAGACGGCGTACAGGGTGATAATGGGATAGGCAGCGGTCAGCGTGATGCTGCTGCCGGCGGGGTATGTCGCGGTCGTGGCGCTTCTGTCAGTCGACCAGCCCAGGAAGGTGTAACCGTCGCGCGTGGCGGTAGCGGTCACGGGGAAGCTGTAAGTGGTGCTCGTCGTCGTCATGGAGACGGGAGACGCACCGTTCAGCGTGCCGCCGTTGGCGTCAAAATACAGGGCATAGGTGTAGGCGGTCACCGGGGGGTTCACCGGGGGATTCACCGGAGGATTCACGCTCGGGGTGTTATCCGGCTTCGCGTTCTGCACGAGGTGAGACATACGGTAGATCACCGCTGCCACCTGCGCACGGGTGGACAGATCGTTCGGGCGGAACGTGCCGTCCTCAAAGCCGTTGACCAAGCCGTGACGCTGGCACTGCTTGACCGCGGCGAGCGCATACGCGGGGATCGCGCTCTCGTCGACCATGACGGAGAGCGAGCCGCTCTCGGGCAGAGTCACCTTCCAGGCCTTGCGATAGAGGTCGAGGTAACGCTCGATCATGGCGCACATCTGCGCGCGGGTGATGGGATCGTTCGGGGCGAACTTGCCGTTGCCCACGCCGTCTACGATCTTGTTGGCAGCCGCCCAGTTGATGGCCGCGGTGTACCATTCACCGGGAGCCACATCAACGAAAGCGCTCTGGCTGCTGTCGCCCTTCGCACCGTGGAAACGGAACAGGACCGTGACGAACATCGCACGGGTCATGTTCTCCGCGGGGGCGAAGGTCTTGTCCGCGACGCCGTTGAAGTAACCCTTCGACGTCACAAGGTCTACGAATTCGTAGTACCAGTCGGATCTGCTGACGTCCGTGAAATCGTCAGCTTTTTCCGCCAGCGCTGTGGGCACCAGGGAAAAGACGATGCACAATGCCAGCAGAGCACTCAAGATACGCTGCTTTTTCATCTTCTTAACCACTCCTTTTTTTTACTGATGATCTTCGAGTACCGCAAAAGGGTGTCAGCGTTTCCGCCCCAAGCGCTGCTCGCAGCATCCAAAACCTGTCCCTGTCCGGGCGTGCGGATAGACGCACGTACTGACAGTAATACAGTCTACATAAAGTCTATCAGATATTTTCTCTTTTTGCAAGCAGTTCTTGCTTTTTTTTCTATATCTTTCCAGGGGTCTTACATTCGAAAATGAATCGCCGCGAATTGCTCGGACAAGTCTCACGTGAGACCGCCCTATCCTTCTTCAAAACAGGAGAACGCCGGATAGTAGCGCAGCGGGATGGGCTGTCCGAGCGCGGCGGAACGATTCTTGAGGATCTTGAGCTCCAGCTCGCGGGGGTCCTTACGCTTTTCCTCGTCGATGTTGAAGCCGGGCCGCCCCGCCCCGCGCGCCTGAAGTCCCATCAGCACGTCGGCGGAGTAGTCGATGCCGCCGGATTCCTTGAAGGCGTTCATGGAGACTTCCAGATTATAATTCTCGCGGTTGAAGGAGGAAATGGCGAGGATGGTCAGCCCGTGCTGGCGCGAGAGCTTTTTCAGCGCGCAGACGATGCGGTCGAGGTTCTGCTTGTCCGTGAAATGGACGTCCACCGGGGCGATGATCTGGAGATAGTCGATGAGCACCACCGGCTTTTGTCCGGTCTCGGCTATGTGGCGCGCGACCTCCGCGCGGATGTAGTCCAGCCCCGTTTCGTGGTCGCCCTCGCGGAAATAGAGGTGCTTTGCATAGGAGGCGTAGCGCGTCTGCGCCAGCTCCAGATGCGCGAGATCCTGCGCACTGTAGCCCGCCCAGCGCCTGCCGTCTAAAACACCGCGCGCGGTCTTGGCAAGGCGGCGGCGCGCGGAGGTGTCGAGCAGGAAGGATTCGCGGGAAACGGAACGAGCCATCAGCTCCCATGTCATCATTTCAAGGGAGAAAATGAGCACGTCGCGCCCCTGCATGGCAAGCTGATCGGCGATCTGCATACAAAAGGCGGTCTTGCCCAGCGAGCTGACCGCGCCGATCACATAAAGTCCGTCGTAAAGTCCGCCGTCCAGCGTCTGATCCAGCCCCTCAAAGCCGGTTTTGAGCGCGGGGCGCTTTGCCTGCGCCTCGATATAAGCGCGGAATGCCTCCATCTGCCCCGCGGCGGAGGTCTCGGCATAGGGGGGCGGCTGCTGCGCCTGCCGATCCTCGACCGCCTGCGCCAGAAATCGCGCCGCGCCCTCGCGGTCAGCGCAGAGAAATTCGTTCAGATCCTTGCCGGTGGGAACGCCCGGGCAGCGGTACAGCCACGGAAATTCCTCGGCGAGGGCGGCTGCCCACGCGTTGCCCGCCGCGTCGTTGTCCGTCAGCAGCAGGATGGGGGTGGGTCGATCCAGTCCGCGCAGCAGAGCCGCCGCCTTTTCGCGGTTGCCCGCGCCGTTCAGCGCGGCGGCCCGATAGCCCAGCTCCTCTGCCGAGAGCGCGTCAAAGGCGCCTTCCAAAAGGAAGACCGGCTCTTCCCTGCCCGCAGTCAGCAGCTCTGGCTGAAAGAGCGGCGAAGGCTGCCCCTTCTCGTTGAGATAGCGCTTTTCCGCGACGGCGCGGCGTACGCAGCGCCCGTTTTCGCATGGCAGCACCACGCAGTCATGCTCAGGGTCGTAGCCAAGGCGGAATCTCGTCACCGTGGCGTCGGAAAGCCCGCGTTTGGCAAAATAATCGGTTTTTCGGCGGTGAGAAAAGCATCTTTCGGGGTAGGAGGCGGGCAGCGTTTCCCTGCTCAGGCGGTCAGCGGGGCGCGCCTCTCCCGCGTCGCCGTGCCCGTAGCGCTTGCTCGCAAGCGCCAGCGCGTCGTGCGGCGAGGTGAGGTTTTCGTCGATCGCCAGCAGATCGAAGAGATCATAGTCCGCGCCGCAGGCAAAGCAGTGTACTTTCTGCCTCTTTGCGTCGTATCCCATGGAGGGATCGCGGTCGAGATGCTTTGGATTCAGGCAGCGAAAGCGCTTTTGCGGGTCAATACCCCGGTCGTAGAGATAGTCAACGATGCGGGGGCGCAGGTCGTTAAAGGTGTCCGGCATAGGATCGCCTCCTTTTCTTGTCGTTATTATAGCATAAGACCCCGCGGAGGAGCGATTCCCGCGAGGTCTGTAAGATATCTTAAGATATCAATAAGGGGATTTTCGGTAAAAATGGAAAATATGAAAAAAATTAGATGAAACAAATATAAAAGTATGATTCGACAGAAAATATCTGTATAAAAGTTTGAAAAACATGGAAAAATGGATTGGGCGATTTTGGGCGCGCTGCACGAATTGAGGTCGCCTTTGCACGAATTGAAGTCGTCTTAGCACGGCTCGAAGTCGGAATTGGACAGGCTGTGGCCCTCGTTTTGTCCACAGGATGGGCACAGACGGTGGATAATTTCCGTGAAAAGTAGGCGTTTTGGTGGGAAAATCGGACTTTTGTCGCCAAATTTCCGTTTTTTGTGGATATCTTTTCCACGGATGTTTTGTCTTCCAATCAGCGGCCGCGCAGAAATTTGAGGAATTCAGACGTGGTTTCGTGCAGTTGCTGAGGGGTCACTGCGTGCTCTGGGGCGGCTTTTTAGCGGGCTTTTTCTTCGCCTCGATCTGCTTGACCGTCTTGTTTTTTTCGATCTGCTGGATGTAGCTCTGCATGGTGGCGTCAATGCCGACGTTCATCTTGCCGCCGAGGAAGGTATTGATGTCGTCATAGTCGAAATCCATGTGGATCGAGCCGCCCGAGACGTCCTCGATCTCCTCCACCGCCTTATTGAACGGGCGGATGATCGCCTCGTCATAGTTGCGGTTTTTGACGTCCTCCTTGGTCGGCAGGCCGATGTAGTGGATGATGTCCTGAATTTTTACGCGGAAGCAGCCGTCGTCATCGACGGGCGCTTTCCGCGCGCGGTAGAAGAGATAAAACGCCATGCGGTAGGCATTTTCGCTCAGATGCCCCATCCAGTCGGGGATCAGCTGATAATACTGGGTCAGGAAGTGGCGCACGTTCTCGGCAAAGGAAATGCGCACCTCGCCGGTGTACTTTTTGATGGATGCCTCGGTCGCCAGATGGGTGATATAAAAGGATTCAAAATACTTTTTGAAGGATTCCGCAGTGATCTTCATGCCTGTGATGGACTGCATATCCTTCTTGATCTGGCGGTAGGCGGCGTCTCTGGAGCGGAGCCCCGCCCAGTCCATATATTCCTCGATAGTAAAGCTCGCGGTGCTGTTGCGCCAGTTGTCGCTGTTGCCGCGCATCAGGGTGTAGATCAGCAGGCGGTGCGCCGTCCAGGAGAGATTTTTCGTGTATTCCGCGACGGCCTCAAAGATGATGGTCATTTCGTAATCCTTGTTGCGGTAGCGGATGTTCTGGTTGCCGTAGGCGTCAGGCTCGGAATAGGTCACGGTGATGCCGTTGGAGGAGGGATGAAATTCCCTGCCGCGCTTCATATTCGCCCAGACGCCGCAGATGAAATAGGTGGCGGGGCTGTTGCCCAGCACATCGTATTCCTGCACCCTCGCGGTGACGGTCTTATCAAAAATATCCAGCAGCGTGGCGGCGAACGTGACGGTCTCCGACGCGCCGATGGTCACCGCCTCTGCTACCGCCTCCGGCGAAGACAGATCGTGTGTCTGAAGATAACTGTCCATCAGGGGGTAAATGTCGCCGAAGTCAAAGACGTTCATCTGATTTTTGAACTTTCTGGGGTGCTCTTTTTCCAGCGGCTTCAGCTTGTTGTATGTATCCAGCATTTCCTGAAACTGTTCGGATTCCAGAAAACGCAGGGGGGTGTCCTTCAATTGCTCTGCCGGTTCGGGGAACTGGGACATGGTGCGACCCTCCTTTTGCGAAAAGATTGCTTTTTAGAAGCTTAGTATAGCATAAGTTGAAAAAAAGGGAAAGAAAAAGTTTTTTTCGCAAACCGCGAGGAAAATATTCTCATCGCTCGGACAGGTCTCACGTGAGACCTGTCCGAGCGGCGCGTTATTTGTCCGTCAGCAGCGGCTGCCGTTGATGATCTTTCGGATCTGGCGCTCGCTAAGGCGGAATTGGGCCGCGAGACTTCGGTAGTTAGAGCCATTAAACAGGGCGCGAATGTCCCGATCGCGGGCGCCGCGCTCCAGCGATTCCCGCTTGGGAACGTACAGCGTTTGTCCGCCGCACAGCAGCGTCAGGTGGACGAACGCCTCCATACCGATGGTGTCCACGATGTCTCGGTACTCCTCCGGGATATCGTCCGTGCGGATGTGGCGGGCAGGGGGGATGGAAGTGGTAGACATAACATTTTTCTCCTCTCTGAAATCAGGTGTGAAACAGGACGAGTTCCTAAGTCTCACGTGTGACTTGTCCGGCTTTGTCCAAAGAACTGTTTCTACCATTCAGCGCCGCCGAGGGGGGCGTTGTATCCTTCGGTCAAACAGAGCGGAAAATTTATTCCTTTTCGCGAGAGAATATCGCTTGTAAAAAACAAAGAGAAAATTGTCCAAGTGTCGTCGCTGCCGTTCTGAGCTTTTCCGGAGTGATGAGAAAAAGGGCGGAAGACCGACTTGGAAACGTGCAGTTCGCTGTGTGTAATTTTCGGAATTCCGACGTGCTCTCGTGCATGATGTTTTAGGCAGATGTTTGGGAAAGTACGACTTGGAAACGTGCAGATGAGAAGAAAATCAGTTCCAAGAGATTGGATATCGGCGCATGATTAAAACACCAGATGTAGTGAATTTGGACAAGTCTCACGTGAGTTTTTGTGGGAAGGCGTTCCGATTTCGGCAAGAAATCGAAAGAAGTCTGCACGAAACCAAGTCGGAAATCAGCTGGAACAGGGAAGCGTGGGTGCACGAAACTAAGTCGGAATTCGTCGAAGGCAGGGGAGAGCGCTGCACGAAATCGAGTCGGAATTCGTCGGGGAAAGGGGAAAGCGGGTGCACGAAACCGAGTCGGAATTCGTCGAAAAGATGGAGGAGATGCCGCACGAAACCGAGTCGGAATTCGGCGAAAGCAGGGGAAAGACGCTGCACGAAATCATGTCGGAATTCGTCGGTTTGCGGGAGGCGTCCTCCCCGTCACTGCCAGCGCGTTCGCCATCGGACAGCAGGGGAGAGGGGGGAGCGACTTTCCTCGCAGCGGCGAAAAAGGCGGTGCCGGAAAAGAAAAAAGTATCCGACACAAGTCGGATACTTTTATATGAAAACTGATTTTGATGTAGTTTGCTTTCAGAAGGTCAGTCGTCCAAAACCGTTTTGAGCGTCTCCACGGTGCGGCGCAGCTCCTCCAGATTTTCAAGGCAGGTGTCAAGCTTTTTCCTGGCGGTGTCCTTGTCCACGTCCGTGCTGAGATCCAGCTCCTTCAGTTGGGCGATGCTGCGCCGGACCGATCTTCCGAAGGAGTCGACCGTCCGCAGGGGGTTGGCGCTCTGGGCGGGCTTTGCCGGGGGAGGGGGGAGTTCGGCTGCCTTTGCCCATGCGATGGCGCGGTGCACCAGCGCGGGCAGGTCGCCCTTGGCGTCGTTCCGGGCAACATACTCCTCTACGACGGGCTGAAGATGGATGTTTTTCTGACGCGCCAGCTCATAGGCGTCGGTCATGGTCATCTGCCCGTTTTCCGCCCACGCGGTAACGGTCTCATCCAGATTCAGAAGATCCAGATACCGCTCCACGGTGGCGCGGCTCAGATCGACCTGAAATGCCATCAGCTCCGACTGCTCCTTCACATTATCGGGGAGCCCGCCCTCTTCCGCCAGCGTGCTGCGCAGGGTCTCCAACTGGCGCGCCATGTCGAAGGCGGAGATATTCCGGCGGTGGATGTTGGCGCCCATCAGCGCCCGCAGCTCGGAAAGCTTACTGTCGTAATGGCGGATCTTGCAGGGCACGGTGGCGCGGCCCAGCTTTCGGGAGGCGTGGACGCGCCGGTGACCGCTGATGATGCGGTAACGGCCTTCCGTGTCCGACGGGGTGACGATGATATCCTCCAGCAAGCCGTCCTTTTCCATGGAGTGCATGGTGGAGAGGAATTCTTCATCCTCCGCCATGGAAAAACGGTTCAGGGGGTTGTCCTCCAGCGCGTCCAGCGGGATCTGGTGGGTGAATTCACCGTTCACGGCGCTGGCATTGGCGGTGGTCTTTTGCAGCGTGGAGAAAATGGAGGGATTTTTCTTGCTCGCCATTCATCAGCCCCCCATTCTTTCCAGCATTTCGTCGCACAAAGCGGCATAGTCGGCGGTCGCGGCGCAGCGGGGAGAGAAGAAGCAAAGGGGTTGAAGCGCCAGAGGCGCTTTTTTGACGTCAATATTCTTGCGGATGAAGGTTTTGAACGCGAGTTCGGGCAGCATGGCAGGGAAGTGGGAGATCATTTCCTTATCGAGACTGGAGCAGACCTCCACCGCCGTCATGAAAATGCCCAGCACGCGAATGTCGGGGTTGGCGATCTCGCGGACGGACTGGATGGTTTCCAGCATCACGTCATAGCCCTCGATGGAGTTCTTGTCCACCTTGATGGGGATGAGAACATACTCAACGGCGACCAGCACGTTGATGTTAAAAAGGCTTTCGAGAGAAGGGGAGCAGTCGAAGAATACAAAATCGTATGTATCGGGAAGCTGCGGCAGCAGGCGGCGCAGGGTGGTGTCCCTGCCGAAGGGCATTTCCTGCATGGCTGCCAGCGCCGGCGCCAGCAGACCGCCGCCCCGGACGAGATCCAGATGCTCGATACTGGTGTGGCAGATGGTGTCCGCCAGGACGGCGGTTTTGGATACGATCACGTCGGTCAGGGTGAAGGGGGACACGTCCGTCAGTTGGAGGTTGCTGGTGGCGTTGCCCTGGGTGTCCATGTCCACAATAAGGACCTTTTTGCCCCGGCGAACCAGCTCGCCCGCCAGATTGATGGCGCTGGTGGTCTTGCCGGTGCCGCCTTTCTGGTTCATGACAGCGATCGTTTTCATATCTGGCTACCCCCGTTCTTCTCCAGCTCCTCAATGCTGGCGACCTGCTCCAGCACGCTGTCCAGGATCAGCTGGCTCATGCTCATGTGCAGCTTGGCCGCGGCCATTTTGATGCGTGCCCGCTCGTCCTCCGTGGCGTAGACCAGCAGCTTGACCTTCTTTTCCTGTTCCATCGACAAGACCTCCGTTCGTGCGTCGTTTGATGTCGGTATCTGAAAGTTTCGGTAAGATCGTTTTTGCGGCTGCGGACAGTCCCACAGCGATCGTTCATTGAGGATATTATGACATTATAATGTCATGCCGTCAAGAGGAGAATGGTCGAAATGATGTCATAACGAAAAAATTTTTACTGCATATTGATGGCGTGTCGTGATTCTGAGAGTTAGGTCGGAAGCGTTCTTCCAAAATTTGATGAATAATAGAAGAATAGGGGGGAGCAAATATGATTTATTTCAAAGATTGGGAGATCTCACACGACGGCAGTATTCTGGCACGCCAGTACGACCACCTTTCCCGTGTGCTGCTGGTGCGCGGCACGCCGCAGGGCTATGACTGGGAGATGCGGGTACGGAAGGGGGACTGGTACGAGGTCATTCCCCTGAGCCCCATGGAGGGGGACGTGGGCTGCGTGCTGACGGAAAAGCATCTGGCGCTGTGGGGCTGGTACAGCCTGCAGCTGGTGGGAACGCTCCGCACCGACGGCGTGACCGTACAGCACAGCAATGTGATCAGCGTTTTTGTGGCGGAAAGTCTGACGGACGGCGAATGGCCCGCCTCGCCCAGCGAGTTCATCCGCTTGGAGTCCAACGTCCGGGAGATGAACTGTCATCCGCCCATCCCCGGTGAAAACGGCTTTTGGATGCTGTGGGAACTGGATAGCCACAGCTACAAGGAGAGTGCTTTCCCACTGCCGAAGGGACTGGATGGCGTAAACGGCAAGGATGGCGTAAACGGCAAGGACGGGACAGACGGAAGAAATGGGACAGACGGCAAGGACGGCGTGGACGGCAAAACGCCGATTCGCGGCGTGGACTACTGGACCGAGGACGATGTAAGCGCCATGCGGGAATACATCGACGGACGGCTGGGGGTGGTCGAAAATGGCACTTACTGACAAGCTGACGGCGATCGCGGACGCGATCCGCGCGAAAAACGGCGGCGCGGACAAGCTGACGCTCGCGCAGATGCCGGAGAAGATCGCCGCGATCCAGACCGGGACGGATACGAGCGACGCGACGGCGGCGGCAGGCGACGTGCGCAAGGGCAAGACCGCCTATGCCAAGGGGCAGAAGCTGGTCGGCACGCTGGAGGAGAGCGGGGGCGGCAGCTCCGCTTATGTGGTCGGCGCGCCGGTATTGTTCACGCTCACCGGCTGGGACACCGCCGAGCAGGGGACGACCTACACCTTGACCGCCGAGGGCTACAAGATCGGCGAAAACGGCGTGCAGCTCGGTCTGCCGTCCGATTCCTCCACCGTCAACACGCAGGCGGTGGTGGCGGCGGCGCTGACCATTGTGAACACCGCTGTTACCGCTCCGAACAAGAATACAAACACGGTAGGCTTCACCACCATCACCATTTCCGCTGTGAACGCGCCGAGCCGGGAACTGACCGTCGCCATCTTCGGGCTTGAAGAGGCGGAACGTGTCACGGTGACAGAGCCCGTCATCGAGGGCATCCCCGCGCCGGTTGCGCGCAAATATCCCGCGAAGGTCGTCCAGGAGAGCAGACAGTTCACCGGCACGGTCGCGTGGTCGCCGAGCGCTGTGGCATTTAACTACGCTACGGTCTACACGGCGACCATCACGCTGAAGGCAAAGGTCGGATATACATTTGACGGCGTGGCGGAGAACTTCTTCACGGCAGCGGGCGCGGCGAGCGTCAGCAATGCTGCGAACAGCGGCGTTGTGACCGCCGTTTATCCGGCGACCGCCGAGAAGGGGGCGAAATCGTGAACTGGCTGAACCATGTTGCGGTCATCGCCGACGGAAACGGACGCTGGGCGGAGCAGCGCGGTCTGGAGCGCTCCTTGGGGCACGAGCAGGGCTTGAACAAGGTGGAGGACATGATGCACTGGTGCGTGGACATGGGCATTCCGGCCCTGTCTGTCTACTGCTTTTCGTGGGAGAACTGGAATCGGCCCAAGGAGGAGGTGGACGCGCTCTTTTCCATGGCGAACCGGTATTTTGAACGGTATCGGGAATTTGCGGCAAACAACATCCGCGTGTTCATCTCCGGGACGGACAAGCGCGTGCCGCCTGAGAGCATCGAAAAAATGGAGCGCATCCAGCGCGAGACCGCCCACTGTGACGGCCTGACGCTGAACCTGTGCTGCAACTACTCCGGGCGGATGGAGATCGTGGACGCCGTTGCCAAGGGCGCGCGGACGGAGGAGGAGATCACGGCGGCGCTGTATCAGGATCTTCCCGAGCCTGACCTCATCATCCGCACGGGCGGCTTTCAGCGGCTCTCCAACTTCCTGCTGTGGCAGTCCGCCTATTCAGAGCTTTACTTCACCGAAACGCTGTTCCCGGACTTTTCCCTTGGAGAGTTCCGCCACGCGGTCAAGCGCTACGGCAGCATCAGAAGAAAGCGGGGCGGGGTATGAGCTATACATCCAATCAGTACAAGTATCTGCTGCTGAAGCGGCTCCAGCGGCATTTTTCCATGGGCAACGCCTACGACAGGGCGTATACACAGAGCTTTTTCTGGGAGCTGTTCGACGATTCCGTGACCGTTACGGAGGAGGCCTATCAGAACTTCTGCCGCCTAATGGACGACGAGCTCGCGCTCTGCGCGGAAAAGGGCTGGTATACCTGCAACAGCATTCCGCAAAAAGACATAAAAGAGCATGGGCTTTTGCTCACAAAGGCGTTCGCGGAGATCGGCGTCACGCTGAAGATCGGATTTCCCTCGATCGAGGAGGGGACGGCGACCTTCACAAAACCGAATGGCGCGGTCATGGTCTACACGGTCTCGCCGGGAAACAGTGCGGGCTTCAACTATTTCTACATCAACGCAAGGGCGGGCACGGAGTACCAATATGCCGCAGCGTCGGCACCTGCCTACAATATGCAGGGGATGGACGTGCCGGAGGAACTGGGAAACCCGAAGATCGCTGGCCCCGGGACATATTGGAGCTACAACGCGGGCACGAAAACGGTGACCGTTTCCGGCGAGGGGGCCTACGCGGGAGCGGCGAAGGACGAGCAGCTTGGCAGCGGGCTGTATCATACGGTGATCCTCGGCGCGAACGTTTCCCGTCTGCTGAGAGAGTGCGTGATCCCCGGCGCTTCGGCGCTGGTGCTGCTGCGGCCCTCGGACGCAGGCTTTGCGGTCGACCCGCAGTTCAACCGCAGCGAGAAGCTGAACGTTTACACAGACTGCACTGCCGCCATTGAAGCGATGAAAGCGGTGGAAAAGCCGGAGAACATCACGCTGCACAGCTTGTCGGAGTGGAACGGATAGGAAAAGGGGCGCTTGGCGCGCTATGCGCTATGCGCCCTCCCTTATATTGAACAAAAACTTGATTTTGTTCAATGTTTCGACCGTGTTCCCCTCCGCTGTTTTTCACCGCCGGGTGCGAAAAAAGCAGGTGCTTGTGGTATTTGCCGTTTTCTGCTATACTATATCCGACTTTTTTGCGGCTTGGAGGTGTCAGCCCGATGACGGATACGGAACAGAGCTTATTGACCCTTTTGCGCCGCGCCCTCTTTGGATGTGAACTGCCGCTGCCATCGGATGTGGACTGGCAGCGTGTTTTTGAGGAAGCCGTCAGCCACAGCGTTCATTTGCTGGTCTATGACTGCCTGACGGAGCGCGAGCGTGCCGCCCTCCCCAAGGAGACAGCCGCCCTCTGGCGGCAGGAGGTCCTCTCTGCCATGTGGTATAACGAGCAGCTCCTCGGCGAGCAGCAGGAGGTGCTGAAGGCACTTTCAGGGCTCCCCTGCGTGATCTTGAAGGGCAGCTCCTCTGCCGCGTGCTATCCCCGGCCGGAGCTGCGCTGCGCCGGAGACATTGACCTGCTGCTCTTCCCCGCTGATGTAAAAAAAGCGGAGGCGATCCTCTGCGCAAGGGGCTACTGTCCGCCGGAGGACGAGCATCCGTTCCACCGCTCGATGCATCGGGAGCAATTTCTCGTGGAGCTGCACTTTGAGCCGCCCGGCATCCCCTCGGGCGACAGCGGCGCGCCCCTGCGCGAGTATTTCCGAAATGCCGCGGGAGAAGGAGTCCGTCGCGGCGGTCTTCCCGTCCTGCCGCCGGAGCGTCAGGCGGTGGTGCTGCTGCTCCATAAGCTGGAGCATATCACGAGCAGCGGCCTGGGGCTTCGGCAGCTCTGCGATTGGGCGGCGTTTGTCCACCGTGATATGACGCCGGAGCGGTGGGAGGACTTGCTGCCAAAGCTGTCCCGATTCGGACTGCTTCACTTCGCACGGGTCGTCACCCGCATCTGCGTGGAGGAGCTTGGCCTGCCGCGGGAGGATGCCCCGTGGTGCATGACCGCGGATGAGGCGCTGTGCCGCGCGCTGCTTGCGGATATCCTGCGTACCGGGAACTTCGGCTGCAAGGAAGAACGCTACGGGCAGCGGCTCTTTACCGATGGACGGGCGGAAAATCGACTGGTCAGTTTCTTCCGCACTGGCGTGGAGACCTGCCATACCCATTGGCCTGCCTGCAAGGAGCATCCCCTCCTGCTGCCTGTCGCGCCTGCCGTGTTGGTGCTGCGCTACCGTGAGCAGAGAAAGACGGGAAAACGTCCGCCGTTTCGCCCCCTTACCGCGTACCGCAGCGCCGGAGAGCGACAGAAGCTTTACCACGCCCTTCACCCCTTTGAACCGGAGGACGCGGGATAGAACGGAATATAGGGAGGCTGCGCTTCACAAGCGCAGCCTCCCTTTTTGGCATGGAATTATCCTTCGTTGAGCAAAAAGTCCAGCGCCTTTACGATTTTGATACCGTCCACATCGCTGATAAGGTCGCAGTCCATGGCAATCACGATCTTCTCGTAATTGTCCTGCACAGCTTGCAGCGGCGCAAGCTCCCGTGCGCGGGTTTCGGGGGCGTTCATGTTGTCGGTGACTTGGATATACTTTTTCTCGTTCATCTTCGTTGCGATGAAGTCGATCTCCTTTTCACCGACCTTGCCGATAGCCACCTCATAACCGCGCCGCAGCAGTTCAAAATAAACGATGTTTTCCAGAATGTGTCCCACATCGCCGCCACGATTGCCCAACAGATAGGTGCGGAGGCCGGGATCGACGATATAGTATTTGCCCAGCGTCCGCAGATAGTCCTTCCCCTTGATGTCAAAACGCTTGACCTCATAGAAGATATAGGACTCCAACAGTGCGTCGATATAGGCAGAGATGGTCTGCACCGCAGGCTTGGTCTTTCTGCCATCGTCCAACAGGCCCTCGCTGACAAGGGTGCGCCCGATGGATGCAGCCGAGGTGTTGTTGCCGATGTTGTCAGCCAGAAACAGAATGATCTTGCGAAGTAGTAGCGCGTCGGTAACGGCCCGCTGTTCTTTCCGTTTGCCGCGTTCCAGAATATCCCGCACGACCACAGCGGAATAAATGCCGTCCAGCAGCATATTGGCGCGCTCCTGATCCAGCTCCGCCTCGGCCAGCGCCGGCATACCGCCAAACTG
>OIZX01000140.1_pt1 | contig 57187 bp, 53 predicted proteins | sample 1588621 | NCBI WGS metagenome assembly OIZX01 (sample SAMN03283276) | human gut metagenome | biome: human-associated habitat; material: feces | host: Homo sapiens | place: Peru | collected 2012 | reverse complement strand
AAGGTTTTGCGAATTTTGTTTTGATATAGTTTGGGAAATTTTTAGAAAGAGAGGATACATAATGCCAAGACAACTAACTGATGAACAAAAAAAAATAATTGCCACAAGCCAATCAATGCTTGCTGGCGAAAGTTTAAAAATCCAAGCTTGTGCTGGTAGCGGCAAAACTTCAACTTTGGTAGAAATCAGCAAAGCTAACCCAAATGCTAGGTTTCTTTATCTTGCATTCAATAAATCCATAGTCGAGGAAGCTAAAAATAAATTTCCCGACAATGTCGAAGTTCAAACAACGCACGCTCTAGCGTATGCAAGTATCATTAAGCCAAACAATTATCCATTTGCGGAAAAACACACTTATTTTGATTTAAAGGACATTTTGGGTTTCAAAAACTATGATGAATTTTCCTCTTTTAACAAAGAATTAAACTATTTTTTAAATTCAGATATAATAAACTACACACACCCTCTCATTGATAAATTATTTGAAACTGCACGAAGAAGAGAAATACCCTACACACATTCGATGTATTTGAAAGAATATCAAATGCTTTCTACCGAGCAGAAAAATCTCGACAGATACGATTTTATTTTACTTGATGAGGCACAAGATACGAACGGTGTTACACTCGGTATCTTTTTAGATAATTCGTGTAAGAAAGTTGTTGTCGGCGATACCTTTCAAAACATTTACGGTTTTAGAGATACAGTAAATGCTCTTGAAAAGCTAAAAACCAACTTCAATGAAAGTCTAACGCATTCATTTCGCTGTCAGCAAAATATACTCAGCAAAGCGTGTTATTTTTTAAACGAATACAGCGAACAAGACAAAAAAGTTTGGTTTAAATCAGGCTATGAGGAAAAACAAGATGAAGTTAAAACAAGAGCCATCATCACTCGCTCAAATGCTGGGATTATAGAAATGATTGCTAAAAGCCTCGCAAAAAAAGACGGCGAATCGCCAGAGCATTACAAACTCATCAAAGAGCCTAATGCTATTTTTGCTTCAAGTTTGAGTTGTTACCACTTCAAAAACAACCAACTTGATAAAATTCACAGCAACTATAAGTGGATTAAAAATTTCAATGGCATAGCAGATTTGAAAGATTTTGCGGATTTAACTTATGATGTCGAACTTCAAAAGGCTATGGAGCTTGTAGATAAATACGGCGAGCAGCTCTTTGATTTGTTTGAACACGCTAAAACTCTTTATAAAACCAAAGAATTTGACACTTATCTTACTAATGCTCATATCTCAAAGGGCTTGGAGTGGAATGAAGTCGTTTTGTATGAGGATTTTCCCGAGCTCAAAGATATACAAAGTAAGCTCAATGAAGCAATAGATAAGAAAGAAAGAGAGCGACTTGCAAAATCTTTGCAAGGTGAAGTAAATCTCTACTATGTCGCACTCACAAGAGCCAAAGATAAGATTATCGATAGAACGAATAATCATCTAGAATACAAACATTTTTGCGCTTCGCTCAAAAATAAAGAAGAACAAATGCTTGACGATGAAACAAATATGGACAAACTTCGCAAAACTAGGACATTGCCTCGTTATGCAAATAAGTGAAACAAGACTTGGCTTTATTTAAGCTCAATATTAAGAAAGGACAATAATGAAAATTTGGAACTTTGAAGCAGAATCACCAATTATCGCTACATTAAAACACTATAAGCTTGATGAGAAAGACAAAAAGTTTGAAATACCTAATTTATGGGTATTTCAAACCAACAAAAAAGCAAAAACTCAAATTAAGCAGTTTATAAATTTAGGCAAATGCCAAATGAATAAAGACATTGTTAAATCTATTGTCGAATTGTTTGCCGACAAACTTGACTTAAAAGAAGTTATTGTTACGGCTGAAAGCCACAGTGAGGGCTATATTTTTGACTTGTATTATTCCTTTAGCCTTAAAATCAAATAAATGCAAGTTTTAAAAAAGCTTTACAAGCCTATATAAATTGTCGAACACACCGCACAAAAAATTTGTGGTATAAAAAAGGCTATGATAAAAAGCCATATTGATTTATAGCCTGTGATTGTGTAACATTGTAAAATAAACACAAAACCTGTTGAGGTTGCACATAAAATACTAAATGTAGCAATAAAACACATTGAAAATTGCAAGATTTTCACAAGATAAAATAAATCCCCATCATTAGTAGTCGCATTGTAACCAAATATCATTAAAAATAAGAAATTTAACAACACTAATCCCAAATATAACACAAATAATACTTTTTTAGCTTTTAATCTAAAATTTGTGATAGGATTTATCATTTCATATCCTTGCGCCCAAAATCTAATCGAACTAAATGCGTCAAGTATATAATTTTCTAGCTTGTCAAATTCATTTATCTTTTGTTCCATTGCTAACCTCCGTTGCATTTTTTGTGTTTATCGTGGCAAAAAGTAAAACTCAATGCAAAGAACCAAACAATTTTATTAAAAACAACATATATATAGCATTGATTGCTAAAAAGAATGTCATCACAAAAAAACATTTTTGCTTCAAATTTAAGCATTTTCTCACCTTTTTTATAAAATTCTTTGCAAGTAAGCAAAATTAGCTTACAAAAAACTTAAACGCTAAATAAACACCACACAAAATTTCATATCTAAAATATAAGTGAATTATGATTGTTTTTTAGGCTTTTTTTGGTATAACGGCGGTGAAATTTGTTTAAGGATTATGAGATGATTTTGTATGCGATATTAGGCGTATTGTTTGCTTTGAGTGTTTTGGTAGCAGTGCTTGATAAAAAAATATCTCACGGGATATTCTTTTTTATTTTTATGTTTGTTTTATTTGGGCTTTTGCTTGCAATAGAAATTGCATTAGTGTCATTATTTAGTCGGAGTTGAGCCTTTTTCAGTTTTTAAGCAAAGTTTAAGTTTTGTTTAAGCAAAATGGCGTAGGACTTTGTCATACTGATAAATTTTTTGTCATACTAGGCTATTTTCTTGTCATACTGAGCGCAGCGAAGTATCCACACAAAACACGAAGAACGGACTACTAAATATAAATTTATGGATTTTTCGTTCGTTTCACTCACTCAAAATGACAAAACCCTTGTCATACTGACTTGTCTTGTCATACTGATAAATTTTTGTCATACTAGGCTATTTTCTTGTCATACTGAGCCTTTGGCGAAGTATTCACGCAAAACACAAAGAACGGACTACTAAATATAAATTTATGGATTTTTCGCTCGTTTCACTCACTCAAAATGACAGGTGGTGTGGATTTTTGCCTTTTGCAAAGGCTCAAAATGACAAATCAAGTGTTTTTATTGTGGCTATGCCTTGCTGCTCGTCATTGCGCCCTTTGCGAAAACAAAGCACGGCAAATTCAGTGTGCCAAGCGTGGCAACAAAACGGCACAGCCTAAATTTAACGCTTTTTAAACTTAAATTTGCCTTTTATTTCGCTCAAAATGCGTGAATTTGGCTTACACATTATAAACCCCAGCCTTGTATTTGGCTAAATTTTCATCCTTTTCAAACCACTTTATAGTGCGTTTTAAGCCCTCTTCAAGTGAAATTTTGCTTCGCCACGAACTCGCGTTTTGGAGCTTTGAGCTGTCGCAAATGAGCTTGAAAACCTCGCTGTTTTTGGGGCGAATTCGGCTTTTGTCTTGCGAAATTTGCACCTTTGTGTCGCAAATTTTTTCTATCATTTCAAGCACTTCTTGCATACTCACGCCCCTGCCGCTGCCTATGTTAAAGGTTTCGCCGTAATTTTCAAGCCCCAAAAGGCTCACAAAGCCCTCGCAGGTATCTTGCACGAAATTCAAGTCTCTTATGGGCGTTAAATCCCCAAGTTTAAGCGTTTTTGCCCCGCTTAAAATCTGCGTGATGATAGTGGGTATTATAGCCCTTGCGCTTTGGCGCGGACCATAGGTGTTAAAGGGGCGCGCGATGATAACGGGCAGCTCAAAGGCGTTAAAATAGCTCATCGCAAGCATATCGGCGGCGATTTTGCTCGCTGAGTAGGGGCTTTGCGGCTGCAAAGGGTGCTTTTCATCGATGGGCGTGTAAAGTGCCGTGCCATAGACTTCGCTTGTGGAGGTGTGTATAAATTTGCGCACCTTGTGGCGTTTGGCGGCTTCAAGCATATTTAAAGTGCCTTGAATGTTCGTATCCACATAGCTTTGCGGGGCAAGATAAGAGTAAGGTATCGCGATGAGCGCGCCCAAATGCAGCACGAAATCCACTCCATCGCAAATTTTGTCGCAAAAAAAGGCATCGCGCAAATCCCCGCTTAACACCTCAATCTCGCCCAAACACGAGATATTTTCTAAATTTCCCCAAAAATTAAACGAGTTGTATTGACTCAAAGCACGCACCTTGTAGCCCCTCTCGTGCAGCGTTTCGCACAAATGCGAGCCGATGAAACCATCAGCACCCGTGAGTAAAACCATCTCTTTCATCTTTGTCCTTTTTTGCTTTTTAAGGCTTGTTTTTGGCTGAATTCTAGCAAATTTTGCTTTCATTATGATTTATAAATTCATAAATTTTTCATCAAAAAACAAGGCGTAAATTTCTTGTAAAGGCTTTCTTTGCCACGCTTTGTGAGCTTTTGGCTGTGTTTTTTTCTTTTTGCGAAAGTCTTGTGGCGATTTGCAAAATAACTGCTTTAAATTTAGGCTTGGAACGGCTTTTGCTTGCAAAAACGCAGATTGAAGGGAAAAAATTTCATTTTTGAAAGGATTTTCCTATGAGTAGTATGGCTACACAAGTGGCAAACACCACAGCGCAAAGTTTGCTGAATTTTAGCAAGGCGCAAAACCCTTTTTCATCGTCTTTTAGCGAGATGATAGATAGTTTCGAGCAAGCATTAAGCACAAATTCAAGCCTTTTTTCGGCGACAAATACCCTGTCTTTCAACGCAAGCGTGTCAAGTGGCGCATTTGTCGCCCCTTGGGCTGGGGGCGGCATAGATAGCTTTGGCAACCCTATCGTGTATCTTGGTTATGCGATACCCTACGCCGCAAAGACGGTAAGTCTCAGCACCTTGCTGAGTCAAAACGCCGACAGCACCTTGCCTACAAAGGCATTTGACACGAGCGAGTTAAGCTCAATCAGCCGCGAGCAGCTTGAAGCCATCAGCAAAGATATGCTTAAAACGGAGTTAAAGGCTGATGATGGCTTTCAAACTATCTTTTTTAGGGACACTCAAAGCCTTGAATTCACGCAAGACACGCTTAGTAAAGAAAGCATAGCCGCACTTAAAGCTACTTTCGGGGCTGAAAGCTTTTTAGAGAGAGAAGACGGCTCTGTGGTGCTTACTGACAAGGCTGAAAAGTTTGTAAGTGGCTGGAAAAAGGCATTAGAAAGCGTAAATGACGCTCAAAGCACGCTAGAATCGCTTATCAAAAAGGACGCGAATTTTGACGGCGAGTTGAGTGGCGATGAGTTAGGCACTCAAAGCGTCTTGCAAAGCACTATCACAATGACTATCGAAGTGGTGTTGTTTTTGTGGGTAACCCAAAGCGTGTCAAGCAGCTCACTAAAAGACGCTTGGGCGCTGAACTCACAAAGCTGGGAGCAGTTTAAGAGTGCCTTTGCTGAATTTTTTAGCGAAAAAGACGAAAAAAGCACAAATTCAAGCAAAAGCGCAAAGGCTGATGAGAGCGCGAATTTGAGCGATGAAACTTCGCAAAAGGCTTTTGATAAGGCGAAATTTTTTTACGCGCATTTAAACAACTCTTTCGCGCTGATGAGCGCGTCTTTTGTGGGCGCTTATCAAGCCAAAGATTTGAGCCTTGATTTGCTTGGAGGCGTGGTGTTTGATTTAGCGCAAACTAGCTTGAATTTGCAGAGCAAATTTTTAGCCCAAAACAAGGCTTGAAATTCACAAGCAGTATAATTTCGCAAGGGCGGGCAAAACCTCGCCCCATTTCATCACACTTTTTTGTTATAATGAGCGAAAATTTGCAAATTTAAGGGGCAAAAATGGACACCAAAACGCTCAAACAAGAGGAATTTAAAGGCTCGATTTACATTAAGGCAAAGCGTTATACCTATGAAAAGGGCGGCAAAAAGCACTCGTGGGACTTCATCGAAAGCCTTGATAGCGTGAGCGTGCTGCTTTATCACAAAGAGCGGCAAAGCTTTATTTTTGTGCGACAATTTCGCATTCCTTTGTGGGACTATCAAATGCGCAACAATATCTCTTTGCCCAAAAGTGAGCTAGGATACTCTGTCGAGCTTTGTTCTGGGCTTGTGGATAAGAATTTAAGCGTTGAGGATATAGCAAAAGAAGAGTGCCTTGAAGAGCTTGGTTACTTGCCAAAGCACCTTGAAAAAATCGGCGAATTTTACAGCGGTTTTGGCTCAGGCGCGAGCAAGCAAAGCCTTTTTTACGGCGAAGTTGATGAGAGTGATAAAAGAGGCAAGGGCGGCGGTGTCGATGATGAGGAAATAGAAAGCGTTTTTGTCAAAGTGGCTGAATTTGAAAAATTCAGCAAAAAAGTCATTCACGCGGCGAGTTTTGAATTCGCTTATCTTTGGTTTATGAGACACAAAGCCCAAAAATATGGGCTTTGATACTATTGCGCTGGGGTTTCGTCAAAGGTTGGAGCGAGCATTCCGTTGTTGTTGCGAGAAATGGCTATCATCTCTTTAAACACCTCAAAGAGTTGCCTTGAACCGCCCTCAGCAGTTTGACAACAAGAGACGATTTTATCATAATAGCTTTCATCGTGTCTAGCTGAAAGCTCGATAGCTTCATTCATATTTTCGTGCACTCTTTGGTGCGGGTCGTTGATTTGCGGGAACATTACATTTGTGCCAAAACGCTTTCTGCCGTCTCCTGCTACCCATTTGCCTAAGCGGCAATTAAACTGGTCGCTGAGCTTTTTGCCAGAATGCGTGAAAATCTCTTTGTAGCCGTTGAGCTTAAAGACGATATGGTCGAGCTTTACTAAGGATACAAAGGTTTCTGAGACGATAGCGGCTGAATTTGCACTGCTTGCGTGGGCTTGCTCGCGCAATTTATCAAACTGCTCGGTAAAGCGCGTGATATGCGCACTGCTGTCTGTGGAGACTTTTTCTACCTGCTCGCTTTGGGTAAACATTTCGTTTGCGTTTTGCTTTAACAGGTTGATATTCATCTCTACCTCAGAAGTGGCTTTTTGGGTTTTTTCGGCAAGTTTTCGCACCTCATCAGCCACGACAGCAAAGCCTCGTCCGTGTTCGCCCGCACGAGCCGCCTCGATGGCGGCGTTGAGTGCTAGAAGGTTGATTTGGTCAGACACCGCCTTAATCAACTCAATGACATTTGAGATATCATCGACACTTTTGTGAAGCACTGTCGCCGTGTCGCGGGATTTGTTCGCGCTTTCCATTATGTCGTTTAAGGACGAAGTGATGGAGTCTGTTATCTCACCAAGCTCACTCATAGACTGAACGGCTGCGTTTGCGATTTTAGCGATATTTTCTGCCTTTAAGACATTGTCATTCATATCGTTTTGCACGGCAACGACATCTTCAAGAGTGCCGTCTAAAAGCACTGGGCTTAAATTCTTTTGCAAGCTACCGCCGCCTTGTCCTTTATCTTGGTTTGCAAGCTGCTCTTTGAGTGCTGAATTTTCGCTACTCAAACGAGCGATTTGCTCTTTAAGCACCTGAATTTCTTGACTGCTGCCAGAAGTTTCTGCGTTGTCTTTTGAACCAAACACGATTTGCCTCCTATTCTTTGGAGTAGCTAGCCAGATACTGCCCTAGCTCCTCTTTGACTTGTAATTTTTCTTTTTTGAGCCTTGAAATTTCAAGGCTGTCAAGGCGAATTCGCCCCGCCTCGGCGTCTTTTATCTTGTCATCAAGCTCGTTGTGCTTTTCAAACAAGCTGTCAAAACGCCCGTCCTTGCCTTTCAGCTCGGTCATCAACTCTCTATACTCGTGCCACATAACTCGTCCTTTACGAAAAAATTTGTAAAATTATAACGAATTTTTGCAAAAAAAGGGCTAAAAATCTTAAATTTCTCGCACAAAATTTGCAAAAATACAATTTTCAGCGAAAATTCAGCTCGTCAGGCTTGAATTTTGCGCTAAAAATTCACATTTAGCGGGAATTCTTGCGAATCGTGCGCAAAGTCGAAGCGGCGATTTTGATTTTCTTGCTCGTGCCGTCTTCAAGCTTGATGCGCACGGTGCGCAGATTTGGCAAAAATCGCTTTTTGGTTTTGTTGTTGGCGTGGCTGACATTGTTGCCTACCATAGGGGCTTTGCCCGTGATTTGACAAACTCTTGACATTGTCTTTCCTTTACTTTAAAATAAAACGCACATTTTAGCAAAATAAACTTAAAAAATTCCAAATTTTTAGGATTTTTTTATAAATTTTGACTAAAATTTAAATTTTAAAGCCTTTTTGCGGGTTTAAGGCTGTGAATTTGTGCTTTAACAGCGCAGTAGTTTTAGTGGAATTTGACTTTGGTTTTGGAGTAAGCGTTTGCAAAGCTCACCAGCAAGCTATCATTAAGCAAGGTGCTTAATTTAGCGCAAGCGTTAAAGGGCTAAAAATTCAAGTAAATTTTTCTCAGCTATGTTGTGATTATACAAATAAGGGCGCAAAAGTTTTGCTATCCTTGCTTTGCGGTAGTTTTCTTTGAATTTTTTGGGGATTTTTTCGCATTTTTCATACTCAAAAATCAAAGCCCTTTCGCCCATAAAAACAACGCCTATGCGCCCAGACACCACGCTATCGCCTTTCATCATCTCTTTTCTTTGCTTTGCGCTCAGCACCACGCCCTTTTGCTTGATGGCTTTGGCGATGAGACTTTCATTTTTCGCGCACAGCAAAATGCCCTTAAATTCAGCTATTTCGCCCACACACGAGCCTTGCGTGTCTTTTTCAAGGTAGGCAAAACTCTTTTTTACCCCAGCACCAAAACGCTGCAAAAAAGGCGTGGCAAAATGCTTGCGGATAAAGTTTCGCTCGTATTTTTCATCTTCATTGCTCTCATCGTTAAAAAATTTGATTTGATTTTCCTCTAAAAAGGCTAAAATTTCAGCCTTTGGCGTGTTTAAAAGCGGGCGGATAAGCGTAAAATTCGCCCTTTTTTCGCACTCTTTCATTCCCAAAAGTTCCACAAAACCCGCCCCGCGCCCAAACTGCCTTAAAAACCACTCAAATTTATCGTTTAAATGATGAGCCACAAGTAAGTTTGTGTAGCCAAATTCAGCACAAAGTGCGTCAAAAAAATCATAGCGAAAGGCGCGGGCTTGGTGCTGAAAATCTTTGTCAAATTTTGGGGCGCATTTGATGAAAATTTTTTTGTCAAACTCACGCGCCAAAACCCTAGCTGAGCGTTCTTCTTTATCACTTTGTGCGCGCATTTTGTAATTTATCATCGCTAAATCAAAGCAAACGCCCATTTTTACAAGGGCGTAAAAAAGTGCCGTGCTGTCGCTTCCATAAGAAAAAGCGAGCAAATTTTTGCCCCTTTTTAAAAGGCTTAATGTTTCGTCATTAAATTTAAGTCCGCTTGAATTTTCGCCCTTTTTGCTTGAATTTTCGTGTGAATTTGGGCTATTTTGCTTTGAATTTTTTTTCATCAAATTTGCCTTAATGCTGTGGCGATGAGCTTTTTATCCACGCTTTGGGTGATGAGACATTCATAAATTTTGCCCTGTTTTAAAGCTCCGCATTTACTTTCGTTGATGAGAATTTCTCCGTCTATGTCCCTGTCCCAGCGCAAATCCTTGCCTCCGATGAAAAACTCTCCCTCGCTGCTTTTGCCCACACAAACTACTTCTCGCACCTTGCCAAGCTCTTTTTCAAAGCTTTTTTCTATCTTAAAATCCACGATTTTTTCTATGTGTTTTAGGCGTAAATTTATGGTTTTTTGTGGAATTTGGGGCATTTCATAAGCCTTTGTGTCCTCTTCTTTGGAGTAGCCAAAAATGCTGATTCTATCAAAATCAAAGCCCCTTATAAACTCGCAAAGCTCGTTAAATTCAGCCTCGCTTTCGTGTGGGTGTCCTACGATAAAGCCCGTGCGTAAAAAGCTCTCATCAGCATTTCGCATTAAATTTAAAAGCTCTATCAAACGCGCCTTGTTCGCTCCGCGTTTCATCAAAGAAAGCATTTTGTCGCTGATGTGTTGCAAGGGCATATCAAAATAATTGACAAAAACCTTTGAAGCGATGATTTTTTCGATGAGCGCAAGGCTCACGCTGGTGGGATAAAGATACAAAATCCTAGCCGCGCGCACGCCTTTTATGCGCTCAACTTCGCTTATAAGCTCGATGAGTCCGTCCTTTTGCCCCTCATCAAGCAAATAAGAGCTTGTATCTTGGGCGATGAAAGAAAAGTCAAAAAAGCCCTGTGCTACAAGGTTTTGCACTTCTTTAATTATGCTTTTAAGTGGGCGAGAGCGCAATCTGCCCTTAAAATTTGGTATGGCGCAAAAAGAGCAGTGTTGATTGCAGCCCTCAGCGATTTTCACAAAGGCGTGAAAATTTGAATTTGTGATGATTCTTTTTGTGTTTTCGCCTTGCAAATACGCTGAATTTGAAAACAAATTTGTCCGCTTTAAAATCAGCTCATCAATGCGCTCAAAGTCGCTTGTGCCTGTGAATAAATCAACTTCTGGCAAGGCTTTTACAAGCTCATCTTTATAACGCTGCATCAAACAGCCCGTTACTACGAGCAAAGAGCCTTTTTTGCGCTGTTCGTGCAGGTTTAAAATGCTTTTTATGCTTTCTTCTTTTGCGCTTTTGATAAAGCCGCAAGTATTTACTATAAGCACATCAGCACTACTTGGCTCGCTCACAATGTCGTAGTTTTCAAGGCGTCCTAACATTATCTCGCTATCGACTAAGTTTTTGTTGCACCCAAGTGAGTGCAAATAAAGTTTTGACATAAATTATCCTTGTTAGCTTTTTGAAATTTAAATTTGCTACAATTTCAAAATTATATCACAAAAAAGCGAATTTTTATGGATACTTACGAATACAGCGAGCTGTTAAAGGCTCTAAAAAACAAAGTGGCAAATGTCGCTTCTATCATCAAACCGCAAGAGATTAAGGCTCGGCTTGATGAGATAGAGCGCACGGAAAATGCGCCTGATTTTTGGCAAGACATACAAAAAGCGGGCATCATCGGCAAGGAAAAGGCTAAAATTTCAGCCTTGCTAAAAAACTATGAAAACGCACTTGCTACTATAAACGATGCGAGCGAGCTTTTTGAGCTGGCAAATAGTGAAAACGACCTTGAAACGATAAACGCACTTTTTGATGATGCGCAAAAGCTTGAAGATACCATCACTAGCCTTGAAATTTCTATGCTTTTATCGGGCGAAAATGACGGCAAAAACGCCATTGTGAGCATTCACCCGGGAGCTGGGGGGACTGAGAGCAACGACTGGGCGAGTATGCTTTATAGAATGTATCTGCGTTTTTGCGAAAGGGAAGGCTTTAAGGTAGAGACGCTAGACTTTCAAGAAGGCGATGAAGCGGGGCTTAAAGATGTGAGCTTTTTGGTAAAGGGCGAAAACGCTTATGGCTACTTAAAGGCTGAAAATGGCATTCACCGCCTTGTGCGAACAAGCCCTTTTGATAGTGCAGGACGCCGTCATACGAGCTTTTCAAGCGTTATGGTAAGCCCTGAACTTGATGATGATATTGAGATAGAGCTTGAAGAAAAGGATTTGCGCTTTGATTATTACCGCGCAAGTGGTGCTGGCGGGCAGCATATCAACAAAACAGAAAGTGCGGTTCGTATCACTCACGCTCCAAGCGGGATTGTCGTGCAGTGTCAAAACGACAGAAGTCAGCACAAAAACAAAGCCACAGCGTTGAAAATGCTTGCTTCGCGCCTTTATGAGCTAGAAAGAATGAAACAACAAGATGCGGCAAATGCTGGCGAAAAAAGCGACATAGGCTGGGGGCATCAAATCCGCTCTTATGTGCTTTTTCCTTATCAGCAAGTCAAAGACAACCGCTCAAATGAAGCCTTTACAAATGTAGAAAGCATTTTGGACGGGGATATTAAAAAGATGATTGAAGGCGTTTTAATAGCGCTTAAAAGCTGAATTTTAGGCGTTGGTTTGGCAAAAAGCTGGGGCAAAATTTAAGAAAATCATAAGGATTTTTAGGCTAAAATTTGCAAACAATTTTGTCAAACAAACCCTCTCAAAAAAGGACAAATTTATGCTAAAAGATGAGCAAAAGTCTGCTAAAATTCTACCGCAAAGACTTGCTGGGCTAAACAAAGAGCGTGGTGCTTGGGGTGAAAATTTAGCGTGCGGTGTGGCGTGGCAAGGTGTGCTTTTGGGGCGCAGTGGAGTGTGGCAAGGCGTTGTAAATTTGGCAACGCATAACACGGCGTGGCGTAGCGAGTTTGGCAACGAAACGGCACGGCAAAGCAAAATGGGAGCAGTGTTTGGGCGGGGGACTTCTCTCTCTCTCTCTCTCTCTCTCTCTCTCTCGCACTTGTGGCACGCCTTTGCGTTAAATTTAAAGGGCTTTTTTACTCATTTTGTCGTAGTTTCATCTCGTTTTATTGTAGATTTTACTCATTTCATCGCAATTTTATCTCGTTTAATCGTAAATTTTTCTTATTTCATCGTAGTTTTATCTCGTATTTTTGCTTACAAAAGGCATTTTTTAGGACATTGTGCTTTTTTAAAATTTTTAAATGCTTTATTTTTGGGTTTTTGCGCCCTTTTTGTCATTTTGAGCATTTTGCAAAAAGGCGACCCAACGGGTTGCAAGGCGCAGTCGCATAAAAGTGCTTTAAACAGCCTTTTAAAGCTGAATTTTCGTTTGAGATAAAAATTTTATAAAGGAGAGAAAGGTAAAAGTTTCGTTTAGGCAAGAGCAAGCGTTGGTTGATGGCTTTGCAATGCGTGAGTTTAAATTCTTTAAATTTAAAGCAAAAAGCAAAGTCTAAATTCAACCCTAAACCCTAAATTTAGCCATAAATTTAGTGGAAATTTGGCAGTAAGTTTGATTTGGCTGGATTTACAAAGTGTTTGCGTGGCGAGCAAATTCAAAACGCAAGCGTTTGTGTGAAAAAGCGAAGTTAAAGTGCAAACAAAGCGCGCAAAAGCGTGAGCTAGGCACTTAAAACGCAAGCAAGCACACACAAAGGCAAAATTCAGCAAAAGCTAAATTTCGTCAAAGATAAATTTGCGAAAGGCAAAGAAAGGATAAAAAATGGCAAAAACAATGTTAAATTCACAAAGAAATTTTGTGGAGTATTTGGAGCAAGTGAATGCGCTTGTGAAAAAAGCCGAGATTGATAAAAGCAAAGACACGCTCATCAAGCTCATAAAAGAGCAAGAATTGCTTGTGCCTGTTGTAGGCGGCTTTTCAGTTGGCAAAAGCACGGCGATAAATGCTTTTTTTGGGAGAGGACATTTTAAGCGTGGCGATTACGCCTGAAACTGCGCTGGCTACGGAGCTGCGCTATACTGACGGACAAGCTTACGCACAAGGCATTAAAGAAAACGGACAAATCGAGGAATTAAGCCTTGATGAGTTTGTCAAGCTTAAAGAGCGAGCAGAAGATTTTGCGTATGCAAAGGTGTTTTTAAACAACGAAAAATTAAAGAGCATAGAGCCTTTGATTTTAGTCGATATGCCCGGCTTTGACGCACCTGTGGAGGCACATAACAAGGCTATTATGGAGTATTTGGCTCGTGGGGCGTATTTTGTGATTTTAGAAAGTGCATCAAGTGGAACTTTGGCGATGAGCATTAAAAGGCACATTGAAAATTTGCAAACTTTGGGGCGTTCGTTCAGCTTTGCCCTTACAAAGTGCGATTTAAAGCCAAAAAGCGAATTAGATGAGATAAAAACGAGTATTGCTGATGAGCTAAAAGACAGCTTTGATTATGATAAAAGCGTGTTTTTGCTTGACTTAAAAGGCGGACTTGACAAGGTTATTAAAGACACTAATTCTGAGCAAATCTTTGAAAATCTCTATAAAGATGAGCTTAAATTTGACTTTAAAGACACTAAATCAAGCCTACAAACCAAAATTTCAGCCCTCAAAGCTAACAAAAACGAGGCATTAGAGGCTGTAAAAGAGCTGGAAAAGGCTGTGGAAAAAATCAACTCTACGCAAGAAAATTTAAACACCGACACAAACGAGTGCGCGCAAAATGCTGCCATAGCGACCATAAATGTGGTTGCAGAGAGTTTGCGTTTAAAAGCGAGTGAGATAGCAAATGCGGCTTTAAATGGCGAAGAGGCGATGAATTCAGTTGTCAGTGAAATCGTGCAAAATGTGCTTTTAAAAGAATTCAACGCAAGGGCGAAAACCCAAAGAGAGCGTTTAATCAACACTTTTAAAGGGCAAATTAGTGATTTAAATTTAGACTCATTAAACATTGATGCAACTTGGGTTAATGATATAAGCAAAAGTATCAACAATGCTCTTATAGATATTAGCACAAAGCCAAAGGACAATTTAATCACAGAATATGGCGATAAAGTTGTTAAAATCCTTATCGTGTCTTTGGGAAAGCTGTTGTCAAAACTACCCGTGCCTTTGCAGTTAAAGCCTATAATTGTTGGGCTTACAACATTTTTGCCTACTATTATCAGCTTTTTCAAAGGGAAAACGATTGATGAAAAAGCACTGGGTGTGGAGGTCGTGTCAAAAATCAAAGAGAGCTTGCAAGATGAGGTTTTAAACGCCTTTAAGGATAATTTCAACCACACACAAAAAGCCATAGCTCTTTTATTTGAAGCTAAATTCAAAGAAAAGCAAGCTGAAATCAACACAGCCCAAGAGCAAAAAGCGCAAATTTTAGGTGAGCTTGATGATAAAATTCAAGATTTAAACGGTGTTAGCGGCGAGCTTGACAGCCTAGCTAACAAATATCTTTACGCATAAAATGGAGGTGTAAAATGAGTTTTGAAAATTTTTTACAAAGACTTGACAAGGTCGCAAATTTGGTGCAAGGAAGTGAGTTTTTATCTAAGGACAGCTTTGGCTTGCAAAAAGAACACGGCATAAAAACAAGTGCTGAGTTTGAAAAAGACAAAGCCGAGCTTGAAAAGGCTGGTAGGTTGCTTAAAATCGGCATTTTAGGGCGTGTAAAAGCGGGTAAGAGTTCGTTTTTAAACGCTCTTATTTTTAACGGAGAAAGCATTTTGCCAAAGGCTGCTACACCGATGACGGCAGCTTTAACCGTGCTTGAATACGCTAAAACGCCGAGTTTAAGCGTGGATTTTTATAGCGATGAAGATTTAAGCAGGATTGAAACGCTAGCAAAGGAATTTGAAAGCGAGCTTGAAAAAAAACACCGATGCTAAAATAAACGAGCTAAAAGACAAAGCTTTATCGAAAGACAAAGAAATCGATGAGTTGGAGCTTAAAGAAAAGGCTAGAAAATCAGCCTTACAAGAATTAAAAGGAGTCCAAGAGTCTATTTATGCTTGCTATCAGCAATACCAGCAAATCAGCCAAAGTCAAGTGAGTGCAAGCGAGCGTGAGGCAAACAAGGATTTTCAAGGCTCATTGAGTGAAATTCGAGCCAAGCTTAAAGATTATGTGGGAAGTAGCGGTAAATTTATGCCCTTTACCAAGTCTATCACCTTGCGCCTTGATAATGAGTTTTTAAAAGATGTCCAAATCATCGACACCCCGGGACTTAACGACCCTGTGCCAAGCCGCTCGGCAAGGACAAATGAGATTTTAAGAGAGTGTGATGCCGTGCTTGTTTTGTCTCCAGCTGGGCAGTTTATGGACCAAAATGATGTGATTTTAGTCCGCAAGCTCGCTGGCAGTGTCGCTCGCATTTTTGTTATCGCCTCAAAGGGCGATAGTGAGCTTTATGGCAGTGAAAAAGATAAAAATGGCGGAATTTTAAACGCTGTTTTTGAGGGCATACAAAATACCCTTGAACGCTCAAAAAACAACGCTTTACAAAAGGCTGATGTTGAAAACAATGTGCTGCAAAGAGCCTTAAAAGAAAAAATGATTGTGTGTGCGGGTATTTGCGCTGGTATCGTGGCAAAAAGGGGCGAAAATTTAGACGAAATGGAAATCCATACCCTTAATAGACTTAAAGAAGAATACCCAAACGATTTTCAAGGCGAGAAAATGTGGGAAAATTTAAGCAAACTTGCCAACATTGAAGCCTTAAATGCTGTGTTTGCCGAGCTTAAAAAGGATAAGGAGCTGATTTTGCAAGAACGCATAAGTGGCTTTTTACAAAGCAACGATAAAGCACTCAACGCTTACAAAGAGGCTTTGCAAGATAGAGTAAGGCAAAGGATTGACGCCTTGCAAAAAGTGGATATTGACGGGCTAAAAGCAAGGGCTAGTGCTTTGCAAGAGGTAAAAGAGCGTGGAGAATCTGTGCTTGATAGTGAGTGGAATGAGCTTTGTGTTAAGTTTTGCTTTGATATACGAGGCATTCTTAAAGATAAACAGACTGAATTCTTTGAAAATTTGGAAAATGAAGCCGAAAGCAAGCAAGGTGATTTTATAAAAACAACAGGCTTGGTCTTGAAGGATAAACACTATCTCAAAAAAGTCAATGCAAATGCTGTGATAAATGCCATTGAGAAAACTTGTGAAAGGTTGGAAAATTTGCTTAATGATGAAACAGCAAGAGCAATACAAGCGTGGCGTGAAAAAATGCCAAGCACACTTTTAAAGGCGTTAAGAGAGGAGATTAGCGATGAGTTTATCGATGGCTTTGTGTTTAAAAAATGTCTTAGGGACATTTTTAACAAAATCACTTATCCATCAATCAAATACAGCTCAAAAATTCCTTACAGCATAAGTGGTATGAGTGGCATTTTAGAAGATAATGTTGAGGGGGGATATGCTTGGGTGGAAGCTAAGTATGAACATCCAGCAACTCATTTCATCAATGAAGTCTCTAACTTTACAAGGAGGTTTAAACAAGAAGTAAAAGAAGACATAGATAAGCTAGCAAATGAGCTTTCTAGTGTCTTTGCGTTTGGCTTTGGTAAGGATATGTTTCAAAGCATTAGCGATGAGATACAAAGCCTACAAAAAGACCTTGCAAGCAAGGCTTTAAAGCTTGATGAATACAAGACACTTGAAAGGAGTTTGGAAAATGCGCTTTTGTAAAAGTAAGGTCAGCAAGGTAGAATTTAAGCGGCGCATAAAAAAGCATATCGCTAAAAATGAAAGATTGAAATCCAAAAATTCAATCCTACAAGAAAAAAATGAAACTTTGCAAAACCAAAACCAAAATTTACAAAGCCAGAATTTAGTTTTGCAAGAAAGTGCGAGTTTGCAAAGAAATGAGGCTTTGAGTGCTGAAAATAACAGCTTGAATTTTCAGCGCAAACTCATCGCCAAACTTTTAAGCGATAAAGAGCCAAATGCGGATTTGGCTCGCTTTCGCAAGCTGCTTAATGAGGACTTTATGGACTTTGCAAACCAAGATGACAGCCTTGCAAACGAGGCTGAAATGGTTTTAAAACTGCAAAACATAGAAAAAGAGCTTGTTGTAGTAAGCACCTGCCCACAAATTTACAACAAAGAAATCATCGCAGTGGCTGGGGTTTTTAGTGCGGGCAAGAGTGCTTTTATCAGCTCTTTATTTAAAGATGAGAGTGTATCACTGCCCCAAGATACGCGGGCAAGCACTGCCATTTCAACCTTTGTGATAAGTGAAAAACAATGCAAACTTTTGGGGGTATCAAATGAGGGTGTAGAAGTGAATTTAAGTGCCTTAGACAAAGAAATTCACGCCAAGCTCAAACACGAATTCATAGAAAAATTCGGTTTTAAACTTAAAAAACTTATGCCTTTTATGGTGTTTCAAATCGCACTTAATGATGAATTTGGGCATCTTTGTTTCATCGATACGCCCGGCATTAACGCACCAAATGAGGGTTTTACAAGTGATGATGAGAAAAATGCCAAAGAATTTTTAGATGATGCGGGTGCTTTACTTTGGCTTATAAATATTACTGATGGGGTAATTGCAAAGAAGAGTCTAACCTTTTTAAAGAATTTGGATGAGCGTAAAAAGCTTTTTATCGTGCTAAATAGGGCTGATTTAAAAACTGAAAGCGAGCTTAAAGAAATCATCAATAAAATCAAACAAGCACTTGAAGATAATTTTATCGACTTTGAGGGCATTAGTGCATATAGTGCGGAAAAGAAAAGAGAATATCTTTTTGAAACAATGTCTTTAAAAGAATTTTTACGCACTTTTAAAGCAGAACAAAACCTACAAAAAGAACTTGTCAATCAGCTTGATGAAGTCTTTGATGAGTATAAAAAAGCGATTTTGAAAAAAAGCGAAAAACGCAAACAAATCCAAAATAAACTGCATTCTTTTGGCATTGATTTGATAGAAATGAACCTTGATAATGAGGCGAATTTTGAAAAGCTTAATCAAATCAAACTATATTTTGATGATGATGATAAGGCAAAATCATCTATTCAAAAGCTTGAAGAAATAAGGCAAGAAATGAAAAGTGCTATTGATGCGCTGTTTGGTAGGCATTTGCCACCACAAAAGACTCCACAAAATGCCCCACAAAGTATCAAAAGCGTGCCTACTCAAAAACCAGCCATACAAGCTAAAAGTGAAATTCAAACACAAAGTCCAAGCGAGGACGAGCAAGAAGCTAAAATGCTCAAACAATTAGTCGAGTGGTTTTTTGCGGAGCTAAACGAGGATAAAACAAAGCCATTTACCGCAGAATCAGCTTTTGAGCATATAAGAAATAAGGATATACCCGATGAAATAATGTCTAAACTGAGCGAAAAAAGCAAGGGTAAGATAGTTTTTGCTATATTTCGCTACGCTTGTAAGGGCATTCACAGCGATGAGGCTATAAGAAAAATCTTTGAAGCGTGGCGTGATAGCACTCAAATGGCTGTGGAGTGTTACAATGAACTTTTGTTTTTGCAAAACGACACCAAAAATATGTAAATAAAGCTAAAAAGGCAAAAATGTCTAAGCTAAATGCGCTTAAATTATCATCACAATGGGCTTGATACTCTTTGTGCTTTGTCTTGTGGCTCTTGCCGTGCTTTGCAAAAATTGCGTGATATGCCGTCATTGTGAGCGAGCTTTGCGAGCGTGGCAATCCATAAATTTAATGGCTTGTTTTGTCATACTGAGCTTTCGCAAGAAAGCGAAGTATCCATAAAGCGCAAAGTATGTCTTAATGTTTCTTTGTGGGTATTTCGCATTCGCTCAATATGACAAACAAACCCTTGTCATTTTGAGCAAAGTGCGTTAGCACAAAGCGAAAAATCCACACCTTAAAAAGGCAAGGAGTTTTTGCTACACCTTGTAAGTGGCTTGGTCGCTCGTTTCACTCATTTGAAATGAAAAAAACCAAAGTTTGTCTTAAATTCTTTGGATTTTTCGCCTTTTTTGCAAAAGGCTCAAAATGACAAAAATTATAGAGTTTGTTGAAACAAAATTTGCAAAAATTTAAAAAATTTGCGAATTTTTTAAAAAAATTTTTGTTAGAGCTGCAAAAACGACATTATGTGTCGCAGGGCTGTGTTACAATGGCTGTATTTAAACGAAAATTTGCGTTTAAAAAGCGTGATTGAAAGGAGCAAAAATGGCTATCATAGGCGCGATACTTTTCATCGTAGGGGCGGTTGTCGTGGCGGCACTTTATGCTGTGGGTTTTGCTGTGCTAGGCTTTGGATTAGCGACTTTGGCGGTATTTTACTATCTTGGTGCATTTTGGGGCGTGGCGTGGCTGGTGTTTTGGGGAGCGGTGTTTTTCTGGGGCGTAGGCTCAAAAGACGAGCAAAACTAGCACTTTCAAGCAATCATTGCTCGTGGTAAAGGCGCAAAAAGACTGGAAATTTCGGCAAGCCCTTTTTGGTGTAGCCGTTAAATTTGTAAGTGATGATTGAATTTATGGGCGGTGGGTTGTCGCGCTCTTTGTCCGTGAAACCGCTGCCGATTTTGAAACGCCTTGTTTGCGGGTAGTCCGTAAAAACCTGTTCGCAGGTAATAGAGCCGAGTTTGTGAGCGAATTTGCCCTTGCCTTCGTGGTGAGCGATGACTTTGCACTCGCTATCATCATAGACTTTGAGCTTCATCGCATTTCGAGTGCGAAAAGGCTCGTAAGGTGCGGCATTTTTACGCACTACTAAGCCCTCTCCACCTGATTTGATAACCTCTTGCAAGGCTTTATCAAGCTCTTTTTGGCTGTAAATGGGCTTTTGCTCGATGATGATGAGCGGGTAAGTGTCTTTTTGCGCCTTTTTGCGAGCGTTTAGGTAGCTTTTGAGCGTTTCAAGCCTTTGCATAAGCGTGCCTGTGGCGTTTGGTGCGTCAAAGACTTGATAACTCACGCTTTGCCACGCCTCACAATCAGCATTTGCGCTATTTACCACGCTTAAAAGCTCTTCAAACCTGCCACGAGCGATGAAAAGCTCGCCATCTAGCGCAAAGGGCGGCAAATTTTGCGTGAAACACTTTGGAGCGGCGATTGGCTTACCAGAGCGTGATTTTAGCGCAGCCCCGTCCCACAAAGCCCGCACGCCGTCAAGCTTTTCGCTCATCACATAGCCATCAAGCGAGCCATTTTCAAGCAAATTTTTATCGTATTTCATCAGGGCAAGGACTTGATTTTTATGGTTTGTTTTTGAATTTGTTGAATTTTCGGGTGAATTTGTGCTTAAATTTGACAAATTTTGAGCTAAATTTAAACTCAAAATCACCATTACACTCAAAAAAATTTTTTTCATTTTTTACCTTAAAATTTACTGAATTTTATCGCAAAATACTTTTTTACAAGCGCAAATTTGTGAAATTTCACTTACAAAAAAGTTATTTTAATCCTTAAAAACACCTTAAAAACCTTACAAAAGCCAAAAAAGCATAGCGATAAGCCGAGTTCTGTCGTGAATGCTCATTTATCTAGCTTTGTTTTCGCAAACAAAATCAAGCGAAGGGTTAAAACAAAGACACCAACCACCCCTTCTTGCTGCGGATTGGGTTTGCAGAGCCGAATTTGTTGCCAAAATCGCTGGTGGGCTTTTACCCCGCCGTTTCACCTTTGCCGTAAGCTCGCACTCACGGCAGTTTGCTTTCTGTTGCACTTTCCCTTAGGTCGCCCTAGTCATCTGTTAGATGAAATCCCTGTCTTTTGCAGCTCGGACTTTCCTCTTCGTTTAAGAAGCGAGCATTTGCTATGCTTTGGCGCAATTATACACAAAATTTTTTACAAATTTTCACATTTTTATCAAATTTTAAAACATTTTTTGCTAGAATTTGCGCTGAAATTTATAAAATTTTACAAAAAGGACAAACAATGTCAAATCCAACAAAACCCTTTTTTTGTGTTAAATTTCTCCGCACCCCAAAACATTTCCCAAGTCCATTCCACCTTATCCATTTTTCGCCAAATTCAGCCCTGCTGTTGTTGAAATTTGTCGCAAAACGAAACATAGCTATCATATTTGTGGCACTTTGCGTGTCCCATTCGCGCCTATGGCTTTGTCGAAATTCACAGCTTTGTTAAACCTACCTTGAAAGGTTTTGCCCTTGCCGACAATCCATTCGCTTATATTCTCGTTAAACGCCGCGTTAAAAAACGCCCGCTCAAATGTCATTACCTTGCTTGTTCAAGCTGATGAACTGCGGATTTGTTGTATCCACGCTATCATCAAGGCAATGCACTAGGATTTTGATTTGTTTGTTGTCTGGCACAAACTGCCCTTTGTCGTTTTGCTTTTCAAGCAAGTCTTTGCCCGCACTGTTTTACAAAAACTCGCTGAGCTTTAAGGGCTTTTGTGGCTCACTTTGCACCGCATTTTCTTGCACGACATTGTCGCTAGTAAGTGTTTGCACGCTTACGCTTTGCAAATTCTCGCAATGAGGAGTTTTTATCATAATGAGCGATAGCGAAGTATCCACAAAATCAAAGTGTATCTTAACTTTCTTTAGATTTTTCGCTTTCTAACGGAAGCTCAAAATGACAAAGCCATTGTCATACTGGCCTGTCTTGTCATACTGAGCGCAGCGAAGTATCCATAAATTTAAAGTGTGTTTTGAATTCTGTGGATTTTTCGCTACGCTCAAAATGACAATATGGATTTTTTTGCTACGGCTATGCCTTGCAAGTCGCTGGGTCGTAGGTGCTTATTTTCAACACTCGTTCAAAAAGCACAGCACGGATTTTACGACATAAAGGCGATTTACCGCCTCATCAAAGATTTCTTTGCTGTGCGCTTCAAAGACTTCTTCACTCACTTCAAAGCCTCTATACGCAGGCAAGCAGTGCAAGAAAATCGCATCAGAAGCCGCCACGCTCATAGCCTTTTCATCGATGATAAAGCCCGCAAAGTCTTTGAGCCGCTTTTGCTTTTGGCTTTCTTGCCCCATCGACACCCAAGTGTCCGTGATGATGACTTGCGCGTCCTTTAAGGCTCGCATTTTGTCCGTGCTGATGTCAAGTTTCGCGCCTGAATTTCGCGCTTTTTCTTTGGCAAAAGCTAAAATTTCAGCGTTGATTTCATAATTTGGCGGAATCGCCACGCTAAATTCAAGCCCCAAAATCGCCGCTGCGATGAGCCACGAGTTGCACATATTGTTGCTATCACCCACAAAGGCTACTTTACCCTTTTTTCCATACTCTTTCATAGTCAGCAAGTCCCCAAGCACTTGTGTAGGGTGATACAAATCGCTCAAACCATTGATAACAGGGCATTTGGAGTATTGAGCAAAATCAAGCAAAGTTTGATGAGAATTCACACGCATCATCACAAAATCAACCATAGAGCCGATAACCCGCGCCGTATCCTTAACAGGCTCGCCACGACTAAGCTGCAAGTCGTTGCTGCTTAAAAACAACGCCTTGCCCCCAAGCTGCGTGATAGCAAGCTCAAAAGCCATTCTCGTGCGAGTGGAGTTTTTTTCAAAAATCATCGCCAAACTTTTATCTAACAAGGCTTTGCGTGGCTTTGCCTTAATGTCAGCCGCAAAGTTTAAAAGCCTTAAAATCTCGTCCTTGCTAAAATCTCTCAAAGTCAAAAAATGTCTCATCTTGCCCCCTTGAATTTTTTTGAAAAACGGATTATACCTTAAATTTGCTTAAAAATTCAACAAAATTTCACATTTTTAGCAAGGCGTGGTAAATTTGCGCTTCACTCCACAGTTACGCTTTTAGCAAGGTTGCGTGGCATATCCACATCATTTCCCAAACGCACGGAGATTTCAAGAGCAAGCAGCTGCACCACTATCATCATCTCAAAAAACTCGCTCATATAGTGCTTTTGCTCGCTTGTTTTGATGAAATCATCGCTCAGTTCAAGCTCTAAGGGCGAAATGACAAGCAAGGTAGAGTCCCTTGCTACGAGTTCCTCGACATTTGATTTTGCTTTTTCATAAAGTTTGTGCTGGGGCAAAAGCGCGATGGTGTAAAGTTTGCTGTCAGCCAAAGCGATGGGTCCGTGTTTCATCTCGCCCGCTGGATAGCCCTCAGCGTGCAAGTAGCTCAACTCTTTGAGCTTTAAAGCACCCTCCAAAGCAAGCGGATAAAAGACATCGCGCCCTATGTAAAAAAAGCCGTGTCCGTCCAAATAGCGTTTTGAAAGCCTATGAATGCGCTCGTGGAGCTTGCTTTCCACTACGCACACATTTGGGGTATGCAATAAGGCTGAAATTTCCTCGCTCATATCAAAGCCCTTTTTTTGCGCGATGAAAATGGCAAGCATCCAAAGTGTCAGCACCTGCGTGGCAAAGGCTTTTGTGCTTGCTACGCCCTTTTCGATGCCTGCACGAGTGAGCAAGCTTAAATGCGCTAGGCGAACTATGCTTGAATTATCGACATTGCAAATCGCAAAGGTTTTCGCGCCCTTTTGCTTGGCGATTTTAAGCGCCTCCAAAGTGTCAGCCGTTTCGCCACTTTGTGAGATGACGATAAAAAGCGAATTTTCGCGCACCACAGCCTCGCGGTAGCGAAATTCACTCGCCACTTCGACCTTGCACTTAATCTTTGCAAGCCGCTCAAAAAGATAGCTTGCCACCAAAGCGGCGTGATAGCTCGTGCCACAAGCGCACAAAGTAAGCTCATCAAAGCTGCTTAAATCCTCGTTTAAAAGCTCATCAAACGCCACCTCATCGCCGTTTATGCGCCCCATTAAAACCTCGCTTAAAACTCTGCTTTGCTCATAAATTTCTTTTTCCATAAAAAAGCGAAAGCCGTCTTTTTGCGCGTAGCTTTTATCGCCTGAAAGTTTTGTGAATTTAGGCGTTTGTAAGGCATTGCCTTGATAAATTTCAAGCTCCTTTTCACTCGCAAAACCATAACTTAAATCATCAAGGTAAAGCACCTCAGCACAATGCCCCAAAAGTGCCGTGTCGCTTGATGCGAAGTAAAGTTCGGCGTTTTTGCCTTTGCCGATGATTAAGGGTGCGGCGTTTTTGGCGAAAAATATGCACCCTGGGGCTTTTTTGCTGATTAAAAGTGTCGCATAAGCGCCTTTTAGCTCACTCACTGCCTTTTTGAAAGCGACAAAAGGCTCGTCATTTTTGGCATAAAATTCAAAAAGCTGCACGATAACCTCTGTGTCCGTTTGGCTCACAAAGCCTACGCCCTCGCTTTCTAGCTTGGTTTTAAGCTCTTTGTAGTTTTCGATAATGCCGTTGTGTATCACGCAAGAGTATTGCCCTAAATGCGGGTGAGCGTTGATTTCAGTGGGCTTGCCGTGAGTCGCCCAGCGTGTATGCCCGATAGCAACGCCATCTCCGCTACTTGAAAAGTCCTTGCACTTGTTGGCTAAATTTTCAAGTTTGCCTACGGCTTTGAAAAAGCTTAATTCCTCATCTTTCATCACGGCTAGCCCCGCGCTGTCATATCCTCGATACTCTAACTCTTTCAAACCGCCTAAAATCAGCTGTTTTTTTTCATCTTTGCCTATGTAGCCTACGATTCCGCACATTTTCACTCACTTGCTAATGATTTTATGAGCCTTTGCTCGTCTAAATTTGGGGTTTTTTCAAAATAAAAGGTATTTCTCGTCCTTTGCCTTATGGTTTGGATTTTAGCTGCTGAGAGCGTCAAATCAAGCTCATCAAACACGCTCATCACAAAAGCCATAAGCCCTTGCTGGTCTTTGGTGTTTAGGTTGAGCTTCGCATAAGTTTTTGAATACCCAAGGTCAAATTTTAGCTCATCTTTTTTAATCATCGGTTTTTTAAGTTTTAGCTCGTTTGTGCTTAAATTCTTTTGCAAAAGCTCGCTGAATTTAGCCTTTTGCATATCGCTTACTTCGTTTGCATACTCGAATTTCGCATACATTTTGTCATCAAAAAGCGGGAAAAAGCTCATAAACACGAGATTTAAAGAGCTTAACGCCCCTAAAATTTGGCTTAAATTCAGCTTTTTGCTTGCGCTTACTAGCTCTAAAACAAAGTTTTTGTCATTATCAAGCCAGAATTTAAAGTCATTTTCGCGCGCGCATTTTGCCACCTCTACTATCTTTTCAAAGCTGTTTTTGATGATGAAAAGGTTTGATTGTATGTGCGTGATTTTATCCTGCAAATAGCTATCGCACTCCAAAAACACGCGGCTGCGCTTTAAGGTTTGTTCTTTTTTCACTCGCCTTGTGCTTTCGTCCAAAAATTCAGCATTTTCAAAGCCAGCAAGGGCGTTGCCCAAAAGCGCGTCAAGGCTTTTGTAAAAAAAATGCTCGTTTATGCCAAGTGCCTTTGCGCTTATAAAGGTCAAAGCGTGCAAAACCTTGACATTGCGGGCGTTTCCTAGCCTTGATATAAGCGCGGTGATGATGGTTTCGTTGTAAATGTCTTCTTTTTCGATGAATTCACGCATTAGGTTAAAATGCAGGCACATTTTCAGCCCAAATTCAAGCACTTCGCCTTGAATGTTGAGCTTATTGCATAAGGCGCGGTAGATATTTGCTAATGAAACTTCGTTTTCTTCGTTGCTCGCGCTCATCAAAATGCTAAGTTTTACAATCATTTTTTCTTGGGAGCTTAAATTTTTGATGATTTCAAGATTGCTCATTTGTTTTTCAAATTCTTTCAGCACCAAAAAGGCGTTTTCATCGCGGCTGTAAATGCTTTCTTCATCGGGCAGAAAGTAAAGCGGCGCATAGGCTTTAATCAACTCTTTAAGCAGTAAAGAATCAAAAAGCACTTTCAGCACACAAAAGCTATATCTGCGGTGCAGCAGGGTTTTAAAGGGCAAAAGTGCCTGCTCGAAGTCTTTTTTGCTGATACGCAGTCTTTTAAGCTCCATCACCACGCTTAAATCAAAGTCCATATATATGTCATCAAGCGTATTTAGGGCGTCCAAAAAGTCTTTGAGCGTGCTAAAAACTTGCCTTTTGCTGATGAAAATCTTATCCTCCGCCCGCATAAAGGCACTTTGCATTAGGGGCTGAAATTTAGGCTCTTGGCGGGCAAATTGTATCCGCTTACTGATATAGCGCGTGTAAAGCCCTATGGTGTGTAGGCAACTCATCGCCTTTTGGAGCATTGAATTTTTAGCGTCTAGGTTTTTCTTGTCCTTTTTTTTCATCAAAAGGCTGATTTCGCCAGCATTTGCGAACAAAAATTTATCCGTATCCGCGCCGTTTTGGATATTCATCGCACTTTGCAAAGAAAGCAAAAAATCAGTCGCCAGTCGCAACTCGCTCAACTCTTTTTCGCTCACAAAATGAAGCGCGTAGTTTTTGGGGCTGTCTTTTAAAAGCAAAAGCAAAGAGTCTAAATTCGCATAATCTTCAAGCCCGCCAAAGTCTTTTTTTATGTTAAATTCTTGCTTGATAAAGGCTAAATTTCTATCCTTAAAATGCGCTAAAAGCGCGTCAGCAAACTCGTCTTTGTAAAGGGCGAGTGCTTGTTTTATCTCATCTCTTGCCGCCTTAAACAAAGCCTTTGAGCCGCACAAATACCGAGTGCCAAAGGGTTTTAGCTCCCTTGCCTTGCCGACAATGCCGCTTACTTCGCACACTTGATAATCCGTAACAAGCCCTATGTCGTTTAAAAGGGCGATGAAAGCCTTTATCATCGGCTTTAAATGAAAGCCCTTTATGTCTTTATACACGAAAAGTAAAGGCACAGCTTCGTTTGCGCCAAGTTTAAAGTCCGCATAAGCCTTGCTGGCGATGACGCAAAAAGGCACATTTTCGCTGCGTGGCTGATAGCTCTCAAAAAATTCAGCCAAAACAAGCCTGTGCGCCTTTTTGATGACATTGTCAAGCTCTTTGGAGTGGTAGAGATTAAACGAACCTTGCTTGACAAAATGCCTTGTATATCCTGCACAATACTCATCAAATTCTTGCTTTAAAGCCTGCCTTGCACTCAAAATTTTTTCCTTTCAAAAAAGTTTTATAAACAAAATCATAGCAAATTTAAAACAAAATATAGCACATTTTTGAAATTTTAGCTTATTTTGCCCAAGTGAGTGCTACCTTGCAAAAAAGCTCATCAAAGCTGTCCTTTGAGGCGAAATTCCACGCCCGCGAACCACTCTTGCAAGCGTATAAAATCCGCACGCCGTAGCGTTGCTCGATGCCGTCTAAACGCTCTTTGATGATTTTTTCTACCACGCCTGCCCTTAAATTTTTGTGTCATTATAATGCAAATTTTTAAATTGAGCGAAAATCTTTGAATTTAGTGCTAAATTCTTTCATTTTTAGCGAATTTTGTGTAAAATAAGGTTTTCAAAAACAAGGACAAAAAGATGAGTATGGGCGAGATTATCATCATCTTAATCGTGGCTGTTTTGGTGCTAGGACCTGAAAAGCTGCCAAGCACGGCGGTGCAGATTGCCAAAATTTTAAAGGCACTCAAAAGGCAGGTTGATGATGCCAAAGAGAGCATAGAAAAGGAAATTCGCGTTAGTGAGATTAAAAAAGAAGCCGACAAATACAAAAACGAATTCAGCGAATACAACCAAAACATACGCAAAAAACTGAGCTTTGAAGAGTTTGACGAGCTGAAAAAAGAGATTGTAGCGGACACGAACGCCATAAAAGATGACATAAATGCGATAGAAAAGGATTTAGCGAGTTTAGGAAATGGGCAAAATGCGGAGAATTCGGTAAATTCAAACGAAAATTCAACACAAAATTCGCTAAATTCAAAAAGCTCAGCTCAAAATTCAAACGAAATTTCAGCAACAAGTGCCAAAAATTCAAGCCAAAGCGTGGCAAACAAAAGCGCAAAAACCGCCGCCAAAGCCCAAACCAACATAAAAGCCCAAGAAAACACAAATCAAGCGAGCGCAAAGGTGCAAGCAAAAGCCAACACAAAAACCAAAACAAGCACCGCAAAAGCCCAAGAAAAAGCAAACGCGAAAACAAGCTCAGCGAAAAAACCCAAAACCAAAATAGAGCAAGACAATGTTTGATGAGTTAAAACCCCATTTAGCTGAGCTTCGCAAAAGACTTTTTATCTCCGTGCTTTGTGTCATCGTGCTTTTCTTTGTGTGCCTAGCATTTAGCGAGCATATTTTAGCCATTTTGACAGCACCGCTTAAAAGCGCCTTGCCCGCATTTTCTAACAAAATCACCTTCGTGGAGCTTACCGAACCCCTTTTTACCACGATGAAAGTGAGTTTTTTCGCCGCTTTTATTTTGTCTTTGCCCGTGATTTTTTGGCAGTTTTGGAAATTTGTCGCCCCGGGACTTTATGACAATGAAAAAAAGCTTGTTTTGCCCTTTGTGAGCTTTGCTACGATTATGTTTTTGCTGGGGGTTAGCTTTTGTTATTTTGTCGTTGTGCCGATGGCGTTTAGCTTTCTCATCAACTTTGGGGCGAGCGTGCAGGATTTGAACCCGCTCATCAGCATAGGGCTTTATGTGGGCTTTTTTGTCAAGCTGATGATAGCCTTTGGGCTGGCGTTTGAGATGCCTGTGCTGACTTACTTTCTCGCAAAACTCGGGCTTGTCGATGATGCCTTTTTGAAAAGGCACTTTCGCGTGGCGGTTTTGCTGATTTTTATTTTTGCCGCGCTGATGACACCGCCTGATGTCATCTCACAATTTTTAATGGCTATTCCGCTGTGCCTACTTTACGGGCTTTCCGTGTATATCGCCAAGCAAGTTAATCCCGCTAGCACCGAGCCAAGCGATGCTTGAAGCGGATTTGTTGCTTTCAAGTTATGATTATGCCTTGCCAAAAGCCTGCATAGCAAGCCGTCCTGCTCGCCCAAAAGAAAGTGCGAAACTGCTTGTGTATGAGCGCAAAAGCGGGCGCATAAGGCACGCTAAATTTGGGGATTTGAGCGAGCTTTTGCCTGAGTGCGCCATAGTTTTTAACGATACCAAAGTCATCAAAGCGCGCATTTATGGGCGCAAACTAAACGGCACTGAGTGTGAGCTGTTTTTTCACAAGGCTTTGAGCGAGTTTGAATTTTTAGCGCAAATCAAAGGGCGCGTGAAAGTGGGCGAGATTTTAAATTTTAGCCACAATGTAAATGCTGAAATTTTAGCTCTAAACGCTGATGGCACGCGCAAGGTGCGTTTTTTTAAGGCTGAGATAAAAGGCGAAAATGCCTTAAATTTAAGCCAAAATTTGCCAAATTTAAACGAAAATTCAGCAAATTTCGATGAAAATTCAGCGCAAAATTTAACAAAGTTGAGTTCAAATTCAAAGCGCAAGTTTTTGAATTTGAGTGAAGTTTTAGCCCTGCTTGAAAAGATAGGACACATACCCTTGCCCCCTTACATAAGGCGGGCTGATACGAAGCAAGATAGCAAGGATTATCAAAGCATTTTTGCTAAAAACGCTGGTGCGGTTGCTGCGCCCACAGCGAGCCTGCATTTTTCGCGCAAAATGCTGGCGAATTTAAAAAAAACGCACGAAATCCACACTCTCACGCTACACATAGGCGCAGGCACTTTCAAAGGCGTGGAGTGCGAGGACATAAGGGCGCACCAAATGCACGCTGAGAGCTTTTTTGCGGGGCAGAATTTGTTAAATTTGATAAAAAGCGACAAGGCGATTTTGGGTGTCGGCACGACTTGCACGAGGTGTATTGAATTTATGGCGCGCACGGGGCTTTTGAGCGGGCAGTGTGATTTGTTTTTGCACCCCAAAAACCCGCCACTTCGCCAAAACTATCTTTTGACAAATTTTCATCTGCCAAAATCCACGCTCATAATGCTTGTGGCAAGTTTCATAGGGCGAGAAAAAACGCTTGAAATTTATAGTGAAGCCATCAAAAAAGGCTATAAATTCTACTCTTATGGAGACGCGATGCTTGTTATTTAGCGCGTTTTTTGGGCTTTTGATACTGCCTTTGCAAGTAGCCAAGCTCTAAAAGTTTTTCGTAAATTTTTATGGCTAAGGCGTTTGTCGTCATCGTTTTGCCGCCGTGTTCAAGTAGGACGGTAACGACATATTTGGGCTTGTCATAGGGCGCAAAACTTGTGAGCCAAGTGTGCGAGCGTGAGTAATACTCCAAATCCTTTTCTCTAATGTTGCGTTTTTCGGTTTGCGAAAAGCCCACGACTTGCGCCGTGCCTGTTTTCGCCGCTACATTTAAGGGCAGGTATTGAAAGTAGCGATAGGCTGTGCCGCCGGGTTCTTTTGCGACTGCGAGCATTGCTTCTTTGATGAGTGGAAGTTGGTTTTTTTCAAAGGGCGTGAAAAGCTCATCTTGCGCGCTTGCATTTTGCTCGCTTTTCACAAAATGCGGTGTTACGCGCTTGCCTGATGCGATTTGAGCTGTGTATTTAGCGATTTGCATAGGGGTTACGAGAAAGTTGCCTTGCCCTATGCTTGTATTAAGCGTTTCTCCGCGAAACCAAGCCGCATTGTAACGGCGCAGTTTCCACTCTCTGTGCGGCATAATGCCGATGAATTCGTTTGGCAAATCCACGCCCGTTTTTGAGCTAAAGCCCATTTTAAGCAGTGTCGGGGCGATTTTGTCGATGCCGACTTTAAGCGCGCCTTCGTAAAAATAAATATCACAGCTATGCTTGATAGCATCGCGCAAATCCATAGCCCCGTGTCCTATGCGGTTCCAGCAGCGAAACAAGCGGTTGCTTAACTCCACAGCGCCCGAGCAGTAAAATGTGCCTTTTGCGTTAAATGCGCCTGAATTTAAGTAAGAAAGCCCAACGCCCATTTTCACAACAGAACCCGGCGGATAAAGTCCGTTTATCATTTTGTTGATGAAAGGGTGTTCGGGGGATTCGTTAAGCTCTTGCCACTGACTTGCTGAAATGCCACTTACAAAAAGGTTTAAATCATACTCAGGAAAAGAACCAGCCGCGAGTATAGAGCCATCATCAGCGTCCATTATAATCGCCACGCCCGCATTTTCGGCAAAAACCTTTGTCAAAAAGCGTTGCAACTCTATGTCTATGCTTAAAATCAAATCTTGGGATTTGGGGTTTGTGTAAAAAAGCTCTTCGATTTCTTTGTTAAAGGCATTGACTTTGACTTCTCTAACGCCCTTTTCGCCTTGCAAAATCGCATTATAATACTTCTCAACGCCGCTTTTACCGACATAGCGCGTGAGTTTGGCTATTTCATTTTCTTTCATCTCTTGTAAATTCGCCTTGCCTATGTAGCCGATGATATGGCTTGCAATGTTTTCGTAAGGATAACTGCGCTTAACCGTTGGTAAAATCCTTAAATTCTCGCGTAAATTCAGCTCAGAATAAGCCGCAATCATATCTTTGTAAGGCACAAATTCAACCACTTCGATAAAATCTTGATTATAATAAGAATCTTCTCTAATGTAGTTTCTGCGGAGCATTGTTGTGTTTATGTCGGGGAAAAACTGCGCGAAAAAGGCGATTTCTTCGTCTAAAAGTTTGCGATTTTCTTTTTTTATGTGCAAATAAGGCTTCATCGCTATGCTAAAACCAAGGTCATTTGACGCGAGCAAACGCCCCTTTGTGTCAAAGATAAGCCCACGGATAGGCGCTATAAACTGCGTTTTAACGGCGTTTTGCCTTGCCATTTCTTCATAATACACATTTGATTTGATAGCCAAATAATACACCCTGCTTAAAAGCAGCACAAACACCACAAAGATAAAAGCCATCACCAAGCGAAGTCTCATTTTACCGCCTTTCTAAAAATGAGATAGCAAAGGGCTGATTCAACGAGCATATCGACAAGGTATTCTCCACCCAAAAGCTTAAAATCGCTCGTGTCGATATAAGAAAGCACATTGTCAATCACAAAAAGCAAAACATAAGCACAAACGCAAAACAAAATAGGCAAAATCCTGCCGATAGTGAAATTTATCCTTATCCAGTCGGCACAAAAATAATAAAAAGCAAAAAAAGCAAAGCACGATGAAAAAAGATAAAAATCGTGCGTAATGTCGATAAACACGAGATAAAAAAGAGAAAAATACCAGCGAAAATCCAGCTCATAAAGTGTCTGCTCGCTTTCGTGCAACAAAACAAACATATAGTTGAAAAAAAAGCCGATGAGCAAGGGCAGCGGAAAAATGGAGCTAAAAATTTGATAAAACACAAAGAAAAAGCCCAAAATCAAATACGAACCGCTGAAAAAATGGTGCTTTTCTGTGCTTCCAAAACGGCGTTGTTTAGGCATTTGCTCGTCCTAGTGTGTGGGTTATGAGCGCGTTTTCAAGCTGAGCTAAGCCCGTGTTTTTGGCACTTGAAACAAGCAAGGCGTTTGGGTAAGTTTTATTTAGCCTTGTTTTTTGGCTTTGGTTGAGTTTGTCCGCCTTTGTGAAAACTTGCAAAATGCTTTGGCTTGGGCTTTTAAGGCTTTGCAAATACTCATTTATGCTCTCATCAAGGGCTAAATTCTCGTGTCTGGCGTCTCGCAAATGCACGAAAAGCCTTATGGCTTGGCGTTTTTTCAAAAACTCGTCTAAATTTTTGTCCCACTCAGCCCTTTGGGCGTGCGAAACTTTGGCATAACCAAAACCGGGCAAATCCACAAAAATAAGCGTGAATTTGTCGCTTGGGTTTGAATTTATGCTTGAATTTTTGTGCGAATTTAAATTTTCTTTTGAATTTTCGCAAAAATTTGAAGTTAAATTCTCATTTGAATTCAAAGTTGCGTTTGAATTTTCGCTTTGAAATTCAGCGTTTTCGCTTAAATTTTGCTCTTTTAAATTCAGCTTAAAACTCACTTCAAAAAAGTTGATAAGCCTTGTTTTGCCCGGCGTAGCCGAGCTTTTGGCTAGGTTTTTTTGGCGAGTTAGAGCGTTGATGAGTGAGCTTTTGCCGACATTTGAACGCCCCAAAAAAGCCACTTCGCTCAAAGCAAAATGCGGGCTTTGTGAAAAATTTGTGGCTGAAATGATGAATTTTGCGCTAGTAATCATTTTTTATCCAGCTCAAAGGTAAATTTCACGGGCTTTTGCTCCACGCTCATCACGGTGTAGCTTTCTTGTTTTTTGTCGATGATGATGGTTTCGCCGACAAGTTTTTGGTTGCTTTGGGCTTCTTCGACTACTGCATTGCCCTTAATCTCGTAAATTTCATTTGCCACATCATAGCTTAACTCATCGCCGCGCCCCTTGTAAAGCTTGTTTTTCAGCATTATCTCAAAGTGCGCATCGCCCAAAGCCCTGTAAAATTTAGCTTTGCGGTTTTTGTCTGTGGTGATGATGAGCTTGTTTGTGCGCAAAATGTCCTTGTCGCGCTTGACAAAAACGCCCCCGCTCAACACATTTTCGCCCTTTTTTTCATCAGCGTAAAAATGCGCCGCACGCACTTCTACTTGCTCGCCAAAGGCGTAAAGTGCTAAAACACAGAGCAAAATCAATCGAACCACGCCTTAACCCCTTGAATTTTCAGCACTTTTTTAGGCACATTATAATCAAACGCCGTGCCTGTCAGTAAGTTGTCTTTGCGATATACCTTAAAATCGGACTTCGTGCTTAAAATTTTCTTTTTGTTGTCGTAAAATAGCCGTTGTGTCTCAACGCGAGTGCCATTGTCATCAGCATAGCGCACATTTCCTTGCAGTGTCGTGCCATTTTGCGTTAAAACAAGCGTGTTTGCGCTTGCGTTAAAATCAAAGCCATACACAAAAACCTTGTTGAAAATATCTTTGTCCAAATACCTTTGCCAGCTTGCTGCTTGGTAGTTTGCCTTTGTGCTGCTCGCGTTAAGCTCGAAAATATCAAGTTTGTTTGCTTCAATGTTCTTAAAATCCACGCTTGGGGGCTTAAAATCGATGAGATAAAATTCCTGCAAACTCAAAAACACAAGAGTGAGCGAAAAAAGCCCCATCAGCACCGCAAAAATCCTTACCGCCAAAGCCTTGCCCACTCTTTTTGCATTTTGTTTTTTTGGACTAAAATCTCTATCATCTGCGCCACTGCGCCCTTGCCGCCACTAAATTTCAGCCTTTTGCCGACATTGATAAAAGCGTCTTTTGGCGTAAAGGCGAATTTAACGGCGTTTAAAAGCTCTGTGTCGTTGTAGTAATCGCCTATGGCGGCGCATTGCGCTAGGCTTAAATTCAGCTTTTTTAGGATAGTTTGCGCGCAAGCAAGTTTGTCCTTGATACCTTGATAAACAAGGTCGATTTTCAAGTCTCTTGCACGCAAATTCACGCACTCGCTTTGCCGTCCCGTGATGATGGCGACTTTTTTACCAAGTTTGAGCCACGCTTCTATGGCTGCGCCGTCTTTGACATTAAATTCCTTCATCTCCACGCCGTTTGCGCTGTATATGATTTTGCCATCAGTTAGGCAACCATCAATGTCTAAAAAAATCAGCTCTATCATTCTTTAACGACAAAAGCCCCCGGAAATTCGCCACTTCGCACAAAGTCTTTGGCTTCTGCTTCGCTTTTAAAGCCCTTTAAGAAAACCCTTGTCAGTCCGTCTCTGGCGCTCACTCGCGAGTAAGTCGTATAGCCCTTGTAGGATTTATATCTGTCGGCTATATCTTGGGCGCCGTCTTTGTTTCTAAACGCGCCGATTTGCACCATAAAGCCCCCGCCTTGATACGAGCTAGTATCGACAACTTGGGGTATGTCGATAAGTGCTGATGGAAGGCTAGCGTTTTGCTCTAAACTAGCGTTGGTATCTACAACCGCACTTGTGGGCGTTCCCAAAGGCGTGGGCGTAATGTCCGATGAGTCAAAGCCGATAACTTCGAGCTTCACGGGTGCTGTGCCTGTTTGGAGCATATCAAGCCTTGTGGCTGCTGCCTTTGACAAGTCTATGATACGGTTGTCCTTAAAGGGTCCGCGGTCATTGACACGCACGGTGGTTTTGCGCCCGTTGTCAAGGTTGGTTACGCTCAAAATCGTATTCATCGGCAGGGTTTTGTGTGCTGCTGTGAAAGCGTTTTGGTTGTAAGTCTCGCCGTTGCTGGTTGTCTTGCCGTGAAAGCCCGGTCCATACCAGCTTGCTACGCCTGTGGCGGTTTCGCCTACGCCTACAACGGTTGGATAATAAGTCTTGCCATTAACCGTGTAAGGTTTCATCGTGCCTGTGGCGTTGGTTTGGTTTGTCCTATCTGTCCTAAAATCCTTAGGATAGTTTGAACCAAGACAACCGCTTATGCTCAATGCCACTAAACCGAGTGTTACGCACATTAGTGCTTTAATGAAATTTTGTCTTTGCATTTTGTCCTCACTTTGCGTCAAATTCTTATCGAATTTAACGAATTTTTAAAGTATTTCGGTGTAATTATAACATTAAAAGCCTTTAAATTCGTTATTTTTATAAAAAAATTTTGCAAAATTATTCAAAATAACAAACTTTCAGCCGATTTGCACACATAAAATGTTTAAGGATTTTACGCGTATGCAAATTAAGGGGTTGGCGCTTTTTGTTCTTTTGCTTGGCAATCTTACCTATGGCTTTGAAGGCTTTATGTCATCGAGTTTTAATGATTTTAGCACAAATAACGCCGACTTTGTCCGCGATAAATTTATCTTTACGCAAAATCAATACTCCATAAACGGCAAAGCCTTATCTGACAAAGCTTACAGCCAAACAGAAAGCCTTGTAAGATACCTGCCCTTTGTAACTCTGTCAAATTCTGGTTTTGGTGCTAGCGTAAATTTGCGAAACACAAACCGCACAAAGCTTTATCTCAACGGCATTAACATAGACAACAACTTACAGCATTTCAACGGCTTTTCTCCCCTTAATACCATTTCGCCAAGTCTTGTAGAAAAAATTACCCTTGTTTTAGGTGGTGCGGTGCGTTATGGTAGCGGTGCAAAGGGCGGAGTAGTCGATATACAAACCCTTTCAAATTCACGCAAAAGCCTTTTTGGCGGTGGTGTTTCTTACAATCAAATAGCAGCTAGCTCTGGTTCTTATGACACATATCTTGTATTTAAGGACAACTTTGGAAGTGCATTCTTTACAAATTTGGGCTTTGTGTATTCTCAACTTAATGGGCAAAGGCAAAATGACAACGCCACACAGATGGATGCAAAGAGCGAATTTATCTTTTATCTTAATGATTTTAATGCCCTTGATTTACAAATGGATTTTTACAGAGGCGACATAAGCTGGGGAAAATTTAATGGCTTTTCAGACTACTCAGATTATGATACTATAATGACTGACCGTTTTAGCTCTGTGTATAAAATCGACACTTACACCAACCGTATGCACCGCGTAAAAAATACTCCTCCATTGACTCCAACAAAGGACAGCGCAAACGCTCCACCATCAGCTTATGAGCCACAAGGCGTAATGCAAGATAGGGTAAGTGCGAGTATAAAATATGAACTTGAATTCAGCCCTGATACTCGTTTTGAGTTGCAAGGCTTTTTAAATCAAAACAAAATTTCTTACAAAGAACAAATTTTGCAAGATGAATATGTCGAATTTTCAAGCATTATATTTAAAGATATGAAAGTAAATTATCAAGGTTCGGCGTTTGATGAACAAAAACTTGGACTCAACACCCGCTTTGATTATAAGCATAAAAGTGGTAAATTCACACTTGGCACACAAAGTCTATATGAGCAAGCAAAAAGAACAACAGCAAGAACACTTGCAAATGACCAACTCTTTGTGCGCAATAGGTTCAGTGTTACAAATAGCATAGTATGGGCTTTTGACTATGATACAAAGCAAGAAATTTCAAGCAATCAGCTCTCAAATGCCATTTATGTTATAGAAAAATATGATTTTGGTAGATTTTTTTCGCTTTTGGGCGGAGCGAGATACGAGCTAGTCTCTAAAAAACTTGATATACAAGGTGCGCATAAAAACAATACCATACAAAGACAGCTTAACACTCCAAACAGCGTCCATAATCGAAACGATACAGTAACAATGCTTGAAACCTACAACACAAGTGAAAGCAAAAAAATGACGGCTTTTGAGCTAATGCCGAGTTTAAATTACTCAAATTCGGGGCTTTTGTATGCTCGTTACGAGCGTGGATTTACAAATTTGCCGCCCTTATATATGGCTCAAAGAAAATTTACGAATTTTAAAACGACACCAAATTTTACCAACACAAATTCAGTGGATATCACATACGAAGCAACAAAGTTTGATGATGAAATTTATGATAATTTTGAGCTTGGTTTTAAGGATTTTTTCAGCACTGAAAATCTTACTCTACTTTTTAGTGCTAATGGTTTTTACACGCTTACTCAAAATGAATTTTATGCTATAAGGCATTTTAATCCAGCCGTAGAAGTGCGAGCAAATATCCCAGCACTCAATGCAAGTGCGGTTGATAGCTTTTTCACAAGCACGCCTATACTTTTTGGCACTTACGAAAAAACTCGTAGAGTGGGCTTTGAGCTAGCTTTGGAGCAATACCTCTTTAACGGAATTCTTGCCCTTCAAGAGAGTTTATCTCACACAAAAACTCACGCATATGTGGCAAATGAATGGATAAAAATGCCTTATAATTATGAGTATAAAGCTACTCTTAGCGCAAATGTGGAGCTTTTCAGCTGGCTGAATGTTTGGGTGCAAAACAGCTTTTTTGGCGTGCAAAGTATCATCGGTAAAAAAGCCCTAACAAATACAAGCAATCAACCCATAGCTCAAAATAGAATTTTACAAGAAGTTGAATTCCAAGAAAATTTAGAGCCTTATATCATTAGCGATATAGGCATAAGTGCGAATTTATGGGGATTGTCTCTAAGTGGTGGTGTGCGAAATATCCTTGATACTTTTTATTATGATTATTACAACAAGGACAGCATCGACACTGCCACAGGCTTTGGATATCTTATCGGCACAGGACGGACATATTTTTTACAAGCACATTATATGTGGTAAGTGGCTTAATGTCTATTGTAGGGCTTTGGCTTTTTTCTTTTGCTGTATTCAAAAACCTTACCATCAACAACTATAAAATTATCCCAAATGGGCGAAGTTTGGATAAAATACCTTGCCTCTTCTATGCTGTCAAAATTTTGCAAAAAGACTTCGTGTAAGCCATTTGGAGCTATTTTCATAAAGGAAGTATATTTTCTAAAATTTTTATAAAGCTCTTCCATTTGAATGGCGTTGTTTTTTATCCTATAAGCACCGATTTGCACTAGAATTTCGCCTTTTAACTCGCTACTTGTTGTAGCTTTTGATTTTATCGTAGCTTTTGGATTTGGCGTGCTAGGGCTTTTATCTACAAAGCTCACATTCTGCATACTTATTTGAGTGGCTTGTGTGTTATCAATGGGTGTTTCATTTGCCATAGAGACGATTTTGCATTCTTTGGATAAAGGTGTGAGTGTGTCTGCCGAACACAAAGCATAGGCGATGATTTTTAGTTCTATATGAGTATTTTCGCCAAGCTTTAACTCATCGGCACTTGCTTTGGATACAAGCAACACATTATCATCGGTAGGCGGAATTCTATCGTTTATACGGACGGAACTAGTGCGTCCATTGCTAAGGTTGCTTACACGGACGATGGTGTTAAAAGGTAGGCTTTTGTGTGCGGCAGTAAAGGTGCTGGGATTATAAACTTCTCCACTTGCTGTGGTGCGGCGAACATTTTCTTTATACAAACCCGCCTTACCATTAGCGTTTTCGTTGAATTTTAAGATATAAAAATCACTCAATCCAAATCTTTCATTAACATAATGCGAATAAGCCTGCGTTGTCCCTGAATTTTGAGTTTTTGCACTTGTGCAAGCACTCATTGTTATCAGCAAAGCAAAAACGCAAAGATAATTTATAACTATAAATTTTTGCTTGTGTTTCATCAATGGTTCTTTTTATACCTAGCGTATTTGTAGTTTTCAATCGTTAGTGGTAAAACGAGCTTTTGCTTAGGGCGCAGCAGGTTTTTTGAGATAGTATTATACTCTCTTATTTGGGCTACTGTTATGCCGTGTTTTCGCGCTATGCTCCACAGCGAATCGCCCGATTTTACAATGTAAATTTGGGTTTTGGGGATTTTTATCTCCACTTTTGCGAGCTTTTTAGGGTCGTAATTTTGCTCAAAAATCAAACTTTTTTCAAGCGGAATATACATATAATAACTCGCATCAGGTGGCGTAAAATCATATCTAAAATGCGGATTGTATCGCTTTAAATCCTTTAAATTCATATCCACAAGCTTTGCTAAGTCTTTTAAAGACACTTGTGATGGCACTTGCACCTTGATGAATTCATTTGTCAAAGCGTAGTTTGCAAGGGCTTTTTCCTCAAACAAAAAGTCCTCATTTTGCGCTAAAAAGGCAAGGGTAAGGATTTTTTTGATGAAAAGGCGCGTTTCTTGGGGCAAGTAGCCTTTGTTTTCATCAAGCAACACCGCTAAATCATCGCTTTGCGCTTCTTTTATGCCCTGCCTTAAACGCCCGCTGCCGCAGTTGTAAGCTAAAATCGCCAAATACCACTTGCCAAATTCAGCCCTTAATTCTTTAAGATAGTTTGCCGCTGCTAGCGTTGATTTAAAGGGGTCTTTGCGCTCATCGACAAACTCATCGACCCGCAAATCAAAGCTCCTTGCCGTGCGCTCCATAAACTGCCAAATGCCTGTGGCTCGCACCCGCGAAGTGCTTTGCATTTTAAGCCCTGACTCCACGATGGCAAGGTATAAAAACTCCTTTGGCAAATCGTTTTCCTTGATGATTTTGCGAATGCTTGGGATAAACTCGTAAAATTCACTCGCCGAAACGCTCAGAGTTTTAGAATGCACGCGCTTTATGTTGCTTTTGCTCTCCACAAACACCAAATCGCTGATATAGTTGCTCTCTATGTCAAGTTTTCTCAGCACTTCGATTTGGTTTTTGTAGTATTCTGGCGTGAAAACATTTGCCCACAAAGCGCACACAAATAAGGTTAAAATCAATGCAAATCTCATACAGCAAACCTTTTGAAAAATAAATCGTGTGAATTTTGCGTGCAGGTTTTGATAAGCTCATCTCTTTGCACGCCTAAAATTTCAGCCATTTTACTCGCCACAAAATGCGTCAAAACAGGCTCATTTCGTTGCCCCCGAAACGGCTCTGGGGTGAGATAGGGCGCGTCTGTTTCGATTAAAAGGCGGTTTTGCGGAATTTTAGGCAGAATTTGGACTAAATTTTTCGCATTTTTAAAGGTAAGGACACCGCCTATGCCAAAGTAGAATTTATCCTTCAAATCAAGCAGCATTTCACTCGCGTTAAAGCAGTGCAAAACCCCGCCCACAAGCCTTTGAGCGTAGTTTTGCAAAAGTTTGAAAGAAGGCGCGTTTGCCTCTCTTATGTGAATGATAACGGGCTTTTTAAATTCAACCGCAAGTTCAAGCTGTGCGACAAAAACGCGCTCTTGTCTTGCCTTTTCCTCCATATCATCAGCCTTTATGTAGTGATAATCAAGCCCGCATTCTCCCACGCCAACGCACTTTTCGTGAGTGATGAAGTCTCGCAAGGGCTTTTCATCGTAGCTTGCGCAAAAATGCGGGTGAGTGCCAACGGCAAAGTATAAATTCTCATAGCTCTCGCAAAGTGCTACCGCACGGGGCAAATCCTTAATGTCAGCGGCGGGGATAATGATTTTGTCGATATTGTTTTCAAAAGAATTTGCTAAAACCTCGTTCAAATCGTCATTATAAGCCTTATCGTCCAAATGACAATGCGTGTCGATGATTTTCGCACTTTGCTTGAATTCAACGCCTACAAACATAGCTCTATCCTATCTTTGCCGCTTGTTTGCGCGATTTTTAGGGCATTTTCAGCCTTTTTGTTTAGCTCGTTAAAGCTATTTTGACTTTTGCCAAAGCTCACACCCATACAAACGCTGAAAAATACTTCATCAAGCGAAACTAAAACGCTTCTAGCCTTGATATTTTCGCAAATAGTGTTTAAAACTCTCATCGCTAGCTCTTGTGAGCGGCTTTTAAGCACTATGCAAATGCGTTCAAAACTTATGTGTCCTACTATGTCCTTACCCAAACACTCATCGCGCGCCGCTTTTACCACGCTTTTTATCAGCTCATCGCTCACGCTTGCGCCGTATTCGTCCTTGTAGGCTTGCAAATCATCAATCTCCACTAAGGCAAAGGCGAATTCCTCGCCTAAATTCTTAATCTCTCTTGAATAATCATCAAAGTCGTTTTTAAGCGCAAGTGTGGTTTTCGCGCCCGTTTTTGGCTCAAAATCAGCAAAAATTTCCACAAGTTTTTGTTGCTCTTTTGCCTTAAAAAATTTCTCTAATCTCGCGTTGAAAAGCTCTTTACCAAAAGGCTTTGTCAGCACTTCGCTAGCATTAGCGTTTAAAAATTCAGCCTCTACGCTTTCGTCTTTTTCGTTAAGCACGATAAAATCGATATTTGACTCGGCATAATTTTCTCTAACCTCGCTCATTAGGGCAAAAGCGTCAATCACAGGCATTTTCGCATCGCAAACGATGAGCTTTGTATCGACATTGTCGGCTAGATAGCTCAACGCTTCCTCGCCGTGCGCTGCTGCAAGCACTTTAAAGCCCCATAAATTCAGCATTTTTTTAAGCTCGTTGCGTTCGTTAAGCTTGCTCATCGCTAAAATCAGCTTTTCGTTTTGGTGAGCGCTGACATTTTTTATCAGCGAAAGCATTTGCTCGACACAAAGGGTGTTTTCCTTGTGTAAAAAGGCTAAAATGTCCTTTTTTAGGCACTCTTGCTTGAAATTTTTGTCATTGTTTGCGCTCACAAGCACCACGCGGAAATTTTGACTCAAAAGAAAGTCCAGCAAATCGCCATTTTGGCTTGTAAAATTCCACTCAGCAAAGCAAAGCAGATAATCATCGCTCGCCAAAGCCCTTATGTCCGCCGCGCTCGAAGTAGTATCTACCTCAAAGCCCAAAGATTTAGAAATCTTTTTAGCAAGCAATTTCATCAGCATTTCGTCATTATCAACAATCAAAATTTTTTTCATCGCTCATCTTTACATTAAATTTAACTATTGTAGCATTTTTAACTATCATTTTGCTTAACCAACAAAGTTTTTGCAAATTCTATCGCCTCAGCCGTGATTTCCTCGCCACTTACCATTCGCGCCAGCTCGTTTATGCGCTCATCATCACGCAACTTTTTCACAAAACTTTGCCCATCTCTTTTCTCCACTAAAAAGTGATTGTGCGCTGTTGATGAAAGCTGTGGCAAGTGCGATATAGCAAAGATTTGATAAAAATTTGAAAGCTCGCTCAGCACTTTGGCTATGCTCATCGCTTCCTTGCCGCTTAAATTCGCATCGATTTCGTCCAAAAAGATAATACCCTTGCCAGCGTTTAGCACAAAGCACTGCGTGGCGATGAAAGCAAGGCGCAAGCGGTTTAGCTCGCCTGAGCTTAGGTTTTTAAGCCCTGTGTCGCTTACGATGAGCTGCACTTCATCTTGCCCAAGTGCTGAAATTTCAGCCTTTTCAAGCCTTAAACGCAAATCTTTCATATAAAGTTTTTCAAGGTAAGCATTCAGCAAGTTTTCAAGCTCGTTTAAATGCGACAAACGCCTTTGTGTAAGCGTGTTTGCGCTCTCTTGCAAGCGTTCATTAAGCCTTGCTACCTTGCTTTCAAGCTCCTTTTTCTCAAAACTTAAATTTTGATAATGCTCTAATTCTTTTTTCTTTTCATCAAGGACTTTGAGCGCATTTTCTATGCTCTCATAGCGGTGAATGAGCGATGAGAGCTTTTCTAGCCTGTCCAAAACGCCCTCTATGTCAAATTCTAACTCGTCAAAATTTTGATTTTCAGCCACAACGCGCAGTTCATTTAAGCATTCTGTGAAAAAATTCGCATCAACTTCGCTTAAATTTAAAGCCTCCACGACAACAGGTTCTAGCTCAAACACCGCTTTTGCCTTGCTCCAAGCCTCTTCTATTTTATCCTTTTTAGAAAGCCTTTTTTTAAGCACCATTAGCTCCTCATACTCGCCAAGCTTTGGTTTAATGCCCTCTATCTTTTGAATTTGCAAGCTAGCAAGCTCTTTAAGCTCCTCAATACGCTTTTCTTCGCTTTCAATCTTTGCTAACTCCTCGCTCGCAAGTGCAAATTCCTTATATAAATTCGCAAAATTTGCCTTAAATTCGCTAAATTTCGCATCTTTTTTGCTTTCAAGCGCGTCAAGCAAGGCTAAAAAGCGTTCATTGCTGAATTCACTGCTGTCTTTTGCCGAAAGATACTTGACAAAACCCTTGCTTAACGCCGATAAGGGCTTTTTAGCAATGCTTTGGTTGTTGATGAAGTATTTTGCGCTTTTATCTTTAAGCATTTTAAAGCTGTTTTCCTCATCGCCCTCAATGCCAAACTCGCTTAAATTTAGCTCATCATCAAGCTTTAACTCCACAAATTTCGCTTCACTTTCCACAAGGGCAAAGGCGCTTAAAATGCCCTTAAAAAGTATGGATTTACCAGCCCCACTTAATCCCGTAAAAACCGTAAGCCCCTTGTTTATGGATAGTTCAGCACTCTTAAAGCTGATATTGTCCCGCATTAATACTTCATAAATCATCAATTTCCCCAACGCAATTTTTCTTTTAAAATTTGAAAATAATCCCTATTTTTAGGATGCAAAAGCCGCACTTGCTTGTCGCTAAGCCGAATTTTAATGCTTGCATAGTCCTTTGTCTCAAAGCACTCTTGCCCGTCTATGAAAAAAGCGCACTCTTTTGCCCTAACTTCTAGCTCAAAGCCCTTTGGCAGCACGATGGGGCGTTGCGTGAGTGAGTGCGAGCAAACGGGCGTAAGTAAAAACACCTCCGCCAAAGTGTAGATGATAGGACCATTTGCGCTTAGATTATACGCTGTTGAGCCTGCTGGCGTGGCTACTATAAGCCCGTCTCCGTAGTATTCGTTGAAAATCTTGCCATTTCGCAGCACTTCTATGTGCGCCATAGAGTTTTTTTGCGTGCGCGAAAAGACTATGTCGTTAAATGCTGTCTTGTTAAGCACCTGTCCTTTGGGGGTTTGCAAGATAATGTCAAGCAAAAAAGGCTCATCTACACGGAATTTGCCCGCAAAGAATTCATCGAAAAACCCTTGCGCTTGCCTTGCTGTAAAGTCCGTCAAAAAGCCAAGCCGCCCAGCGTGTATGCCTAAAAGAGCCTTGTCATACTCGCAAGCCTTGCGGCACAGCGATATGAGCGTGCCGTCTCCGCCAAGAGCGATGATAAAATCGCTTTTCTCAAACAACTCATCTCGCTCATAGCCTTGCAAATTCACATTTTTAGCGCATTCTTTATCAAGCAAAAGTTCAATCCCCCGCTCGTCAAAGATTTTTTTAAGCGTCAAAATCTCGCTTTTTAAATCCGTATTTAAACGCGCCACAAGCCCGATTTTACTAACATTTTGATAATCTAACTTTTTTTTCATTGCAAAATTATATCAAAACTTAATTAAGTGTAAAGCGAAAAAATGCTATGATTTCAAAATCATTCTTTAAATTTAAAGGAAAAATTGTGCGTAGTCATTACAATACAGATTTAAGCACCAAAAACATAGGCGAAGAAGTAAGGCTTTGCGGGTGGGCAAACAGCTACCGAGACCACGGAGGCATAATTTTCATCGATTTGCGCGACAGAAGCGGGCTGATACAGCTTGTTTGCGACCCAAAGGACAGCCAAAAGGCTCATCAAATAGCCGAAAGCGTGCGAAATGAATTCGTGCTGATAGCGCGTGGCAAGGTGCGAGCGCGTGGAGAGGGGCTTACAAACGCCAAACTTAAAACGGGCGAGATTGAAGTGGTGGTTGATGAGCTTATTGTTGAAAATGAAAGCCCCACGCCGCCTTTTGAAATCGGCGATGAAAATGTCAATGAAGAATTGCGCCTTAAATATCGCTTTTTGGACTTGCGTAACCCAAAACTTTATGCGAATTTCGCCCTGCGCTCCAAAGCCTGCATAGCTGCGCGCAACTCGCTTGCAAATATGGGCTTTTTGGAGGTGGAAACGCCCATTTTAACAAAGGCTACGCCTGAGGGAGCTAGGGATTATCTTGTGCCAAGCCGCGTTCATCAAGGTGAGTTTTACGCACTGCCCCAAAGTCCGCAACTTTTCAAACAACTTTTAATGTGCGCTGGCTTTGATAGATACTTTCAAATCGCAAAATGTTTTAGAGATGAGGATTTGCGGGCAGACAGACAGCCTGAATTCACGCAAATTGATGTTGAGATGAGCTTTTGCGAGCAAAAGGACATAATGCAAGTGGCTGAAACCTTTTTAAAAGACATTTTCAAGGCTTGTGGCAAGGACATTAGCACGCCCTTTCGCATAATGCAATATAGCGAAGCTATGGAAAAATACGGCTCAGACAAGCCAGACTTGCGTTTTAAACTTGAATTCATCGATGTTATCGACATTTTTGCTCGCTCAAACAACGAAATTTTTGCAAATATCGCCAAAGACAGCAAGAAAAACCGCATAAAAGCCCTACGCGTGCCAAAGGGCGATACGATTTTTTCTAAACGACAAATGCAAGGCTTTGAGGAATTCGTGCGAAAGTTCGGCGCACAGGGGCTTGCCTTTATCCAAGTGAAAGAGGACGGGCTAAAAGGTCCGCTTTGTAAATTCTTTACGCAAGATGATTTAGACGAGCTTAGCAAAAGGTGCGAGCTAGAAACGGGCGATGTGGTGTTTTTTGGAGCGGGTGCGAAAAAGGTAGTGCTTGATTATATGGGGCGTTTTAGGATTTTTCTAGCGCAAACGCTTGGGATTATAGACGAAAACGCGCTTGAATTTTTGTGGGTTGTGGATTTTCCTATGTTTGAGGAAAATGATGACGGCTCATACTCAGCTATGCACCATCCTTTCACTATGCCAAAAAATGTCGATGAACCAAATATCGAGGATATAAGCTCGGTAGCTTACGATGTCGTCTTAAATGGCGTAGAGCTAGGCGGTGGAAGCGTGAGAATTCATAAAAAAGAGATACAACAAAAGGTATTTAAACTTTTGAAAATCGATGAAAACGAGCAAAGGGCTAAATTTGGCTTTTTGCTTGATGCTTTGAGTTTTGGCGCACCCCCACACGGTGGCATTGCCATAGGACTTGATAGGCTCATAATGCTAGTAAGCGGTGCTTTGAGCATAAGAGAAGTCATCGCCTTTCCCAAAACGCAACGAGCGCAGTGCTTGATGACAGAAGCGCCCGCAAGCGTAAGCAGCGAGCAGTTAAGGGAACTTGGCATAAAATTAAGGGAGAATGCAAAATGACAGATTTATTTTTGATTATAGGAGCGCCGGGCAGCGGCAAAACAACGGACGCAAGTATTATCGCGCGTGATGATGAACGCATAACGCACTATTCAACGGGCGATTTGTTGCGTGAGGAAGTGGCAAGTGGCAGTGAGCTTGGCAAACTCATCGACAGCTTTATCTCAAAGGGCAATCTCGTGCCGCTTGAAGTTGTCGTAAATACCATAGTTTCAGCACTCAAAAAGTCTCCAACGCAAAGCGTCATCATAGACGGCTATCCGCGAAGCGTGGAGCAAATGCTTGAATTTGACAAGGTTTTGCAAAACAGCGCAGACATAGCCTTGCGAACCGTCATCGAAGTGCAGGTGAGCGAAGAAGTCGCCAAAGAGCGAGTTTTAGGGCGTGCGCGCGGTGCTGATGACAATGAAGAAGTGTTTTACAACAGAATGCGCGTGTATAGCGAGCCGCTTGATGAAATTCGCGCCTTTTACAAAAATAAAAAGGTGTATTGCGTGGTAAATGGTGAGCGAAGTATCGATGAAATCGTGGCTGACATAAAAAATTTAATAGAAAACAAACTTGAAAGGAAGTAAAATGAACATTTCAAAGATAAAAGTGGGCAACATACCCGACAAAATCAACGCTATCATAGAAATACCCTATGGTTCTAGCGTAAAATACGAGCTTGACAAAGAAAGTGGAGCTGTATTTGTCGATAGAGTAATGGCTAGTGCGGTTTTTTACCCCGCAAACTACGGCTTTATCGCTAACACTTTGGCTGATGATGGCGACCCTGTCGATATACTCGTGCTTAATGAGTATCCCATACAAGCAGGAGCGGTGATACCTTGCAGACTCATCGGCGTTTTGGTGATGGAAGATGAAAGCGGAATGGACGAAAAGCTTTTAGCCCTGCCTACAAGCAAGGTAGATGCAAGGTATGAGGACATAAAAAGCCTTGACGATGTGCCAAAAGCAACCCTAGCTAAAATCAAAAATTTCTTTGAAACCTACAAAATCCTAGAAAAAGACAAATGGGTAAAGGTGCAGGATTTCAAGGACACCAAAGCCGCTGTGGAGATTTTAGAAAAAGCGATTGCAAACTACAAAAAATAGCCATTTGCAAAATCAGCTTTGAGACGAGTAAATTTGCCCGCAAGTTTTAAAGCGAGCAAAACTCGTCAAACCCTCGTAAATTTCACAGCTAAAATTTAAAATTTTACCGCCAAAAACATTATTTGAGATAAATTTTAAGCTGATTTGACTTTAAAATAAAGCTCTCATTTTGCTCTTCAAGCGTGAATTCGCCTTGCAAATTGCCAAGCAAGGTGTCCTCAAATGCCATTATTTCGGGCGGACACATCATTTTAGTCGCTCCGCCATCGGCGTTGAAGTGGATTTTGCCATTTTTTGTGCTGAATGAGCCAAAAAAGTTGTTGCAACCCGCAAAGCCGTTGTAGCTGTCGTTTTCAAAGCTTATGCTTGAATTTTCATCTTGCAAAGCCGATGGCGCAAAGGTTTCGCCCGCAAATTCTAGCTTTTCAATCACAAAATGCTTGTTTTGCAAGGCTGGCGTGCTTGATTTTGCTTGGTTGTCGCCGCACGCACAAAGCACAAGTGCCGCAGCACAAACGAAAAAGTATCGTTTCATCTTAGGTCCTTTTTGTTAAATTTACAAGGCAAATTTTTACACATTTATCCTAATCAACGGCAACTCAATCCATACCCGCGTGATGATACTCTTCTGGGTGGTCAAGGGCGTAGCGGAATTTATCCATATCGATTTGCTTGTCCCAAACGGCGACTATTAAAGCCGCTACGCTGTTGCCACACAAATTTCCTACCGCTCGCATTTCGCTCATAAATTTATCAACTCCCAAAAGCACCGATATAGCAGCCACAGGCAGCACCTCCGCAAGTGTCGCGCCCGCTCCGTTGTTTGCCTCAGCGATATACATACTTCCCAAAGCCCCAAGCGTGCTACCTAGCACTATAAAGCCACTTCCTGTAACGCCCACCGCACCTTTGCTTGCTATCATCAAAACTATCAAAATGCTTATCTCGTGGGACAAAGACAAATTCACGCCAAAGGCTTGCGCTAAAAAGATAAGGCTCATCGCTAGGTAAATGTTGGTGCAGTCAAGATTAAAGCTATATCCTGTTGGCAGCACCAGCCCCACAGTCGCCTTTGAAAGCCCAGCCTTTTCAAGCTTTCGCATCAGTGGTGCAAGCGCGCTTTCGCTCGAACTTGTCGCAAAGACGATTAAAACTTCACGGGCGATAAAGCGCATAAATTTAAAGATATTCACCTTTACAGCGTAACAAATCACGCCCAAAACCCCAAAGATAAAGATAAGACAAGCTATGAGCATCACCAAAAGCAAGTAGCCTAAATTCACAAGCGAGCCAAGCCCGTATTGAGCGACTAAAAACGCCATCGCCGAAAAGGCAGCCACAGGGCTAAAATACATAACGATTTGCAGGATTTTAAAGACGAAATTTTGCAGCAGCTCAAACACCTTGCGAAAAGACTGCTTGTCCTCCGTGCGAAGCAAAGAGATGATGATAGCCGTGCAAATAGCAAGGACAAGCACTTGCAGGGTTTTTCCCTGAGAAAAAGGCGTGATAATGTCCGTTGGCATCGCGTCTTTTAAAATGTGCATTATCTCACTGCTCGCACTCAGCTCTATTTGCGCTGTGGTAAATTGCGCTACGCTCGCACTATCCACTTGCGATGGGTCTAGGTGCATACCAGCTCCCGGTTTCATCACATTTGGCACGATAATACCCACAGCCAAAGCCAGAGTAGAGACGATTTCAAAATAAATCACAGCTTTTGCGCCTATGCTGCCGACTTTTTTAAGGCTTTCTAAGCTGATAATGCCTAAAACAAGGGTTACAAAGATGATGGGACCGATGAGAATTTTCAAAGCTTTGATGAAATAATCCACGCCCGGCTTGCTCGCTAGTGCTAAATCCTTGTTGATAAGTCCGAGCAAAACGCCAGCAACGATGCCCACAATCACCCAAAAAGCAAGGCTTGTAAGCATAGTTTTGTAAAAAGGCGGCTTGCGCTCGCGTATGCTTTGAGATAGCGTTTCCAAAATTTGTCCTTTGAAAAGAAATTTTACGAAAATTATACTAACAAAAAAGAATTTAAAGTTTAACAAAACATTTACAAAGGCGTTATTTTTGCTTTTTTTGGTAAAAATGAAACAAGGGGTTTTATAAATTTACCCACAATTTATCTTAATCTACACTTTGCCTTTAAAATTTACAAATTCAGCTTCAACGCCTAAATTCACTTACTTTCCGCGGCTGCGGCGAAAGGCATCGTAAATGTTTGCCAAAATTTCTTTGGAAAAATCCTTTAAATTCTTGTTTGTGTCGCATTTTTGGTGTAAATTTTCTAAAATTCTTTGGTCGATTTTTTTTATCTGCGCGATGACGGCTTCATCGCTCGTGTCGCTTATGTCAGAAAACAGCACGCGGATTTCTCTGCCCAAATCCCTATAAATTTCCTCACGCGCCTCAGGGTATAAGGACGCTATGTGCCTAATGATGGGCATATTGATAAAAAAAAGCATTTTTGCCTTGTATTCCTTACAAACATTTTGAGAGCGTTTATAGCACTTGTCAAAGCACTATCCCCGAATTTGTCAAGCAAGAAAAGTTCCAAATCGCTGAATTTAGCAAAAATTTGCGTGGATTGAGAAAAAATAGAAATTTGGTTGCAGGGGTGGGATTTGAACCCACGACCCCCGGGTTATGAGCCCGATGAGCTAACCACTGCTCTACCCTGCGAAATGAGCCTTTAAGGGCTTAAAGCCACGCAAAAAGCTGTAAAAAAGGCATTTGTTGAATTTGACATTTTGGCAAATACCACAAAAAAGGGCATTTCAAAAAGACAAATCAAAACAAACGCTGTAAAATAGAAACTTGGATGGGGAGGAGGGATTCGAACCCCCGAATGACAGGACCAAAACCTGTTGCCTTACCGCTTGGCGACACCCCAAAAAATTTTTAAAATGTGATTATAGTCAAATTTGATTTAATTGTCAATAAATTTAAGCTATAATTGCTATTTTTTAAAAGGCAAGCAAAACAAGGTGAAGGATTTGAAAGGATAAAACAAATGTTTGTAAGCGTAGAACAAGCGATTAAGGATTTACAAGCGGGCAAAATGCTCGTGATGGTTGATGCTGAGGACAGAGAAAATGAGGGAGATTTGATTTTTGCGGCGCAATTTTCAAGCAAAGATAAGGTAAATTTCGCCATAACGCACGCTCGTGGCGTGCTTTGCGTGGCTTTAAATGAAGCTATTGCCCGCCATTTCGAGCTGCCCTTAATGGTGCGCGAAAACACCTCCACTCACGAGACGGCTTTTACCATAACCTGCGATGCAAAGGACGCTTTAACGGGCGTTAGTGCTTATGAGCGCGACAAAACCATACGCATTTTTGCCGATAAGGGCGCAAAGGCTGATGATTTCGTGCGACCAGGGCATATAAACCCGCTCATAGCGAAAAAAGGCGGAGTTTTAGAGCGCACAGGACACACAGAAGGCACGGTGGATTTGTGCCGCTTGGCAGGGCTTACAGAAGCTTGCGTGATTTGCGAGATAGTAAAAGATGACGGCGATATGGCGCGTAGGGCAGATTTGCTTGAATTTTGCGACAAATGGGAGCTAAATATGGTAGCCGTGAGCGACATCATCGAATACCGCTTGAAAAATGAAAGCCTCATCAAAGTAACCAGCGACACTCAAAGCACCATAGCAGGCTTTAACGCCCGCAAAATAGCCTTTACAGACCACAATGGCGCACAGCACATAGCCTTTGTCTTTGGCGCGCTAAAAAGAAGTGAAAATGTCAAATTTCACATTAGCGGAAGTGATTTTGAGCTTTTAACCTCCCAAAAATTCAGCGAACTTTTAGAACAAATCGCATTTTTGTCCCAAAATGGTGGAGTTCTCATCTGTATGCAAAGCCAAAAGAGCAGTAAAATCGAGTTTAAAAGCTATGGCATAGGCGCGCAAATCCTACGCCACTTAGGCATAGAGGAAGTTAAGTTGCTTGAAAAAAGCCAAAAAGACTTTGTGGCATTAGAGGGCTTTGGGTTGAAATTTAAAATTTAAGCAAATTTGAGCAAAATGCACTCAAAATTCCTTTTTTAAAGCATTTGCAAGGCTTAAATGCTACAAAAGCCCTAAAACAGCAACCATTCAAGCAGTGGCATTGAGACAAAGGCGAAAAGCACGCCAAAAGCGATAGAGCTGATGGCTAAATTCGTGTCTAATTTAGCTTTGAGTATCATCGCTGCTGCTAGTGCCATCGTTGGCATAGCACTTTCAAAGATAGCCACTATCGCAGATGGCGTTATAGTCGTGTTTGTGAGCTTTAAAATGCCCACAAAAATCAAAGGCGCAAGCAGCATTTTACACACAATCACCACAGCAGTGCTTTTGTAGCTAGCTTTAATGCCGTTAAACCCCAGCCCCAAGCCTATCGCAAAGAGTGCCACAGGCGTGGCAGCCCCGCCAAACAAGCGTATAGGCTCAAAGATAAATTCGGGCAAATACACGAATTTAAACGCAAAGCCAAGAGCAAGGGCAATGAAAGGCGGAAAGGTAAGCATTTTTTTGACATTTTGGGCTAAACTCGCCTTTTGTTCGCTCGCAAGTGCCACGATAAAGGGCGCAAAAAGCGACATAGGCAGCGCAGTGGCAATCGCATCGTAAAATATCACTTCGCTAATGAACTGCGGGTCTTTGTAAAGGGTTTGGATTATAGGAATACCGATAAAAAGGGTGTTTCCAAAAGATGAAAGTAAAAACATACTCACCAGCGTGGCTTTCGTAAAGCCAAAAAGTCGCCCAAGCCCCACGCTCACAAGCCCTGCAAGCAAGCACGAAAAAAGCCCCACAAGGACAAAAACGATGAGCGAAAAGTCAAAACTCAAATGATAAGTGCGCTCGAAAATCAAGCAAGGCAAGGCAAAAACGATGGTAAAGTCCAAAAAGGCTCGGGATTGTTTGTTTCTCAAAACGCCTATGCGCTTGGCAGCGTAGCCGCCCATAAGTAGCGTAAGTATGGTAAATAAAGGCACAAAGATGAGCATAGTTTTTCTCTTTTCGTTAAAATGAGCGTTTGAGCTTAATGAGCCTTTTGAAAGCCTAAATTTACAGGGCTTAACTTTAAAAAAGCCTTGCTTAAAAAGGTTTTTGAATTTAAGGCATTTTGCTTTAAAATTCAAAAGGCTTTTAAGCACTTTTTCGTGCTTAAACTGCCTTTTGCTCGCACTCGCACAAACGCTTTTTAAAAAACGGCGTGATTATAGTGCAAAAGAGCTTAAAAAAATCTTAAAAGCGAGATTAAATTTGAATTTTTTGCAAATTTGTGTAAATTAAAGCGTAATGACAAAGGCAAGCGTGAAACTATGTGAATTTAAATTTGCCTCACGCAAATTTTTCGTTTAGGGTGATTTGCGCTTTAAAAATTTAGCCTTTGCCCTTTTTGGCAAAAACAAGCAAAAATAGGCGAATCGCTTCGCCTATTGTGCTAGAATTTTCGTCCGTTTTTGCCCGCGATGATGAAACGCAAGGCGTTGAGCTTAATAAAGCCCTCGCCGTCTTTTTGATTATACACTTCATCTTCTTCAAAGGTGCAGTAAGCCGCGCTAAATAGGCTGTCCTTTGCGCTTTCGCGCCCGATGACACTGACATTGCCCTTGTAGAGTTCTAGTCTCACAAGCCCATTTGCGTGGCGTTGGCTCTCATCGATAAGTGCTTGGAGCATTAAACGCTCGGGGCTAAACCAAAAGCCATTGTAGATAAGATGCGCATAGCGTGGCATTAGCTCGTCTTTTAAATGCGCAGCTTCCCTGTCTAGCGTTATGCTCTCTATGGCGCGGTGCGCTTTATGCAGTATAGTGCCGCCCGGCGTTTCATAACAACCGCGCGATTTCATACCCACAAAGCGATTTTCTACCAAATCAAGCCTGCCTATGCCGTGCTTTGCGCCAAGCTCGTTAAGCCTAGTCAAAAGCCCAGCTGGACTGAGTTTAGCCCCGTCAATAGCCACTAAATCGCCGTTTTTAAACTCTAACTCGATGGTTTCGCTCTCATTTGGCGCGTCTTTAAGGCTCTTTGTCCAGCGCCACATATCCGCTTCTGGCTTTAATGCTGGGTCTTCAAGCACTAGCCCCTCGTAAGAAATGTGGAGCAAATTCGCGTCCATCGAGTAAGGCGATTTGCCCTTTTTCTTTGAAATGTCGATACCGTTGCGTTCAGCGTAGGCAAGCAGCTTTTCGCGGCTGTTTAAATCCCACTCTCTCCACGGCGCGATGATTTTTAGGTCTGGGTTAAAGGCGAGATAGCCTAGCTCAAAGCGCACTTGGTCGTTGCCTTTGCCTGTGGCGCCGTGGCTTACTGCGTCTGCTTTTGTCTCATTTGCGATGAGTGCTTGTGCTTTGGCGATTAAAGGGCGTGCAATGCTCGTTCCTAGCAGGTATTCGCCCTCATAAAGTGCGTTAGCGCGAAACATAGGAAAGACAAAATCGCGCACAAATTCATCTTTCAAGTCCTTGATATAAATGTTTTCAGGCTTTATACCAAGCGCAAGAGCCTTTTTTCTCGCTGGTTCAAGCTCTTCGCCTTGCCCTATGTCCGCTGTAAAGGTGATAACCTCGCATTTATACTCATCTTGTAGCCATTTTAAGATGATACTCGTGTCAAGCCCGCCAGAGTAGGCTAAAACTACCTTTTTTACCTCGTTTTTTTTGCTCATTGTAAGCCCCTTTGTGTGAATTTCTCACGCCAAAGTTGTGGCGTGAATTTTGTGTGATTATAGCGAAAATTTTTAAATTTATCACTTTAAGAGGCGTTAAAAAACATTTTAAATTCAGTTTTGCTTTGTTAAACTAAAATTAAAACGGCAAGCGTTAAAAGCCATAAATTTAAACACTAGTTTCAAGCCAGCGATTGCGCGGCGTAACTTTCTTTCAAAGTCCCATTTTGTAGGGATTTAAAATGTTGTTTGGGTCAAAGGCTTTTTTTATGGCGCGAAACAAATTCATCTCAGCCTCGCTAAATGCGAGCTTCATAAAAGGCGCTTTACTCAGCCCTATGCCGTGTTCGCCACTCAGAGTCCCGCCTAAATTTACCGCAAGTTTGAAAATCTCCGTTATCGCCTCGTGTCCCTTTTGCACTTGCTTTTCATCGTTTTTATCAGGTATCATCACATTTGTATGGACATTGCCGTCCCCCGTATGCCCAAAACAAGGCACTTTAAAGCCATATTTGCTTGAAATTTGCTCTATACCCTTTAAAAGCTCAGGCAGCTTGGAGCGCGGCACGGTAATGTCCTCGTTGAGTTTAAGCGTGCCGTAAATGTTAATGCTTTGCGAGCAGTTGCGCCTAGCAAACCAAATGTCAGCCGCCTCTGCCTCGTCTTTTGCCACGCGAAATTCACGCGCGTTGCAGTCTTTAAAACTCTCTTTAAGCACGGCTAAATCGCTTTCTACGCTTTCTTTGACATTGCCATCGACATCAGCGATTAAAATCGCCCCAGCGTCCGTTGGCAAGCCTTTGTGAAATTTTTGCTCCACAGCTTGTATGCTTAATCTATCCAAAAACTCCATAGACACGGGCGTTACACCTTTTGAGAGCGTTTTATACACCGCATTCATCGCACTTTGGACGCTATCAAAAACGCCCATAGCCGTTTTTTTAAGCTTTGGCAAGGCGATGAGTTTGAGCGTGATTTCTGTGATAACAGCAAGCGAACCCTCGCTAGCGATGAGAATGCCCGCTATATTGTAGCCTGCGACATCTTTTATCGTGCGTTTGCCCGCACGGATTAGCTCTCCGCTTGGCAAAACCGCGCGAAGTGCCATTACATAGTCCTTTGTTATGCCATACTTTGCCGCACGCATACCGCCAGCGTTTTCGCTGACATTGCCCCCAAGTGATGAATACTCCATACTTGCAGGGTCAGGCGGATAAAAAAGCCCAAATTTCGCTACTTCTTTTTGCAAGGCTGAATTTATCACGCCCGGCTGCACTCTTGCAACTAAATTTTCTAAATCAATCTCTAAAATTTTATTCATATATTTTTCAAAGCCAAGCACCAGCCCGCCATTTACAGCCAAAGCCCCGCCCGTAAAGCCAGAGCCAGAACCACGCGGGATAATGATGATTTGATGAGCGTTGCAAAATTTCAAAATCTCGCAAACATCGTTTTCATCGCGCGGAAACAGCACGCCATCAGGCAAAAAGCTCTTTCTCGTGGCATCATAGCTATACGCACGCCTATGCGCTTCGTCAAAATAAGCGTTATCTTCGCCTAAGAGTTGCTTAAAAAAGCGTTCAAATTCAGCTTTCATTTTTTCGCTCCAAGTAGCCCTTCGTAGTAGCCATAATAATCCTTAATTCTGCTTTGTTTGACATTGAAAACATTTTTGCGGTAGCTTGTGATATTTGAGTAAAAGGGCGTTTGCGGGGTAGTGCTTGTCGTGGCGAGCGGCTTTTCAAAAAGCGGCGTGAAGTCTTGGCAGTCGATGAACTGCACCTTGCTTTTTAGCACAAAGCCCACTATACCAAGCGCATTGTTAGCACAAAAGAGCTGAAAGTCTTCTTTTTTGGGGCTTACCTTGAATTCACGCACCATATACGCGCCCAAAATGTCAGGGTGTATAAAATAAATCTCGCTCAAATCCCCTACCACTTGCTTGTAGCTCACTTCATCTGGCGCTATAAGCAAGGCTCTATCATAAAGAAAATTCACAAGCACTTCATCGCCCGTTTCTACCTTGACATCAAGTTCTGGCAGGGCTTTTTGAGCGAGCATTGTAAAGGGTTTGAGTTCGAGTTTGGCGAATTTGCCGTCCTTTGCCACGACACTTGCCCGTGAGATGATGGAAGTAGCGTTTTTGATTTGCTTTACTACTATCGCACTTGCCCCGATGACAATGTTTGGCTCATCTTTGATAAAGATAAAATTCTTATCAAGCTGAGCGACACGACTTGTTATCACTTTGGTATCAAACGCCCATAAATTCACGCTTATAAGGCAAAAAAAGAGAAAAAATTTAAGCAAAATTTATCCTTTCGTTTGTAAAATGCTAAATTATAATCTTTTTTTCTTGCTACTTTACAATTTTGCAAGAAAATTAAATTTTTTATTGCTAAATTTAAGATAATTTTAAGCTAACTAAGGCTAAAATTCAAAAGTCATTTTTTTTAAATTCAAAAAGGGTAAATTTTGAAAGCAATTTTTTGCAAAGGCTTCAACGCTCATTATAACGATGCGATTTTAAATGTGGCTATAAATTTAGAGCTAAACTCCGCTGATTTGCACTTGACAAATGGGGGGGGGGGGGGAAGTCCCGCCTTTGTGCTACTCATTATCTTTTAAATCCTAAACTTTCTTTATATATTTTACTTTTTACATTTTATTTCTTTGTCCTTGCGAGTAAGTGTATAGCACAAGCGCGGCAAGCCATAATCTTTTTTATAGATTTCCACGCGAAAAATCGCTCACGCTCTTTTTTGCTCGCAATGACGGGTAAAACAGCGAATGCCCTACCTTGTCATACTGAGACTTTATGTCAAAGTATCCATAGAAAAATCACATTGTTAAATTCCATTTATGGATACTTCGCTAACGCTCAGTATGACAGCAAACGCGTCATTGCGAGCCGTTTTTGCGAAAACGGCGTGGCAATCCATAAATTT
>OIZX01000137.1_pt1 | contig 57698 bp, 55 predicted proteins | sample 1588621 | NCBI WGS metagenome assembly OIZX01 (sample SAMN03283276) | human gut metagenome | biome: human-associated habitat; material: feces | host: Homo sapiens | place: Peru | collected 2012 | reverse complement strand
CGGACCGTCATCGATCGGACGTCCTACACCATCAAATACCCGGCCCAGCATATCACTGGATACGCCCAGCTCCATGCTTCGTCCAAGGAAACGCACTTTACTGTTTGATAAGTTAATACCTGTTGAACTTTCATATCGTTCTGGAGATATTCCATATATAACATCCATATCCCCAATTTTTGGTAAGGTATCTACTAATTTAGGAAAACAAGCTTTTGTTTCTTTTGTATTATCATCTATATAAAAAAGTAAATTGTAAAAATAATTATCATCATCTGAATCATCTAATCGCGGTTTTTCATCAATAGCTAAATGATACATAATATCATATTTTTGATCTGAACTTGTGCCTTGTCGCACTCCATGAATTACATAATCATTTTTAATATTATCATATTTAGGATTTACAGAGATACTTGATATATTTTTATCATCAGAAAAATTATAAATACTTTTTCCATTATTTATCTCTACTAAATAGTCATTTTTACTCATATTCTCTAATAGAACTTTGCCCTGTGTAGTATTTAAATAATTTTTAATTTCTCTAAAATGAAAAACTCCAAATTCATCATAGAAATATTCATAGTTGCCAAGCGCGGATTTAATTTTATCTAAAATAGTTACAACTGTATCTCCAGGAGCAGAAGTCAATTCTCCATTCCACACAAAATCATCATATATATATCCAATATCGTCGCCAAGATTAAATTGATATAAAGTTTTAACACTATTTTCTTCTTCTGGATTTAAAACCAAATCATATGAAGGCTCACTATCTACATTATTTTTTTTCAAAATTAAATAAGCGGGATTACTTCCTCTCCATTGCATTATTCTTTTAATGCGGGTATCGACATCTTCAATCACAATATTATTCATATCTTCCCCACCAAAGTGGTTCACTAATTCCATAATAATATCGTATATCAATACTTTTTTAGTAATATACTCTCCAGAAGGAGATTGAGTATCTAGCTCATCAAATACTGTTGTTGAAGGAATTTTTCCACCAACATCACCATTCAAGCCCGCCATTTTATCTTTTAATTGAATAGTAAGATTGACCGCACTTGTGGTAGAAGAAGTACAAGAAAAACTACTAATAAAAAATACACCTTGCGGAAACCAGAGAATAGGATATTCTGTATATTCTTTTGAATAATTTTTTACTCCAATTTCAACAAATATCTTTTTATTAATTGCAAAATCAGCTTCCGCGCTCGATATATCATAATCTCCATTACTGACTGATGCTGTAAAACTCATTGTTCGTCTAAAGGCAGAAGAGCCGTCTTTAGTCATTGTTCCAGTGGATAGTTCTCCTTGGATTTCTTTTAACGGCTCTTCTTTCCAATTTAAAAGAGTAATTTTTACATATTGCTTTTGGTTTACAAAATCATCTATTTTAGATAAAAAATTTCTTCTTTGTAAATCAAAATTTTCATTTCTTACCACATAACTATCTTGAAGATAAGGATATATTTTGTGTAACATTTAATACTCACTCCTTACAACTGAACCAAGATAATTTATCATTCCTTCAATTGGAACTTTTGCGGTAAAAGATGCTCCACCGATATCTGGGAATACCTGATACCATTCTCCATTGATATAATATATATATTTATCATTACCTATATTATATATACTATTATATTTAGGATTTTTTACATCGTTAACGCGTTTATATGTTATTTCATTGTTATCTTCGCAGCACTCCCAAGTTTTAAGATAATCTTGTCTATCCTTACTTCTAGCCATCATTTTTCTACCTCTAAAACGAATATCTTGGATAGGATAGTCTTTTAGCAAATTGAGAACGCCAGTTTCACCAACTACGCAATTTGTAAAATTGATATCGGCAGTTTGGCCTGTTTTATATTTTATGCTCACTAAAGCATAAGGAGTAACATCAAGGCTGATTCCTTTCCAATATTGCATCTTTTGGATTGACTCTATGGTTGTTTGATTATACTCATGCTTTATATAAGTATATTTATTCCTAATTTTATCACCTAGATTTTCATCTAAAGCAAAAGAACCAGATTCTTGTCCAACAATTGTTTTTGTAACATAAGTAGAAGAAGCTGCCGTATCAGCCTTACCCCTTTCTTGATATAAGAGAATATAGTCAATAGTAACTACATCGCCTAATGTTTCAATAGAAATATCTGTAACATCAATATTATCTGGTATTTGATAATATCCTTTAGAATTTACTAAAATGTTAAGATTTTTTCCATTCACTGTTACATTGATACAATAACCAAGTTGAACTCTATCTTTGTCTTCATCTGTTATTTCAGTATTTCCATCTATAGTTAAATTCCCATTACTGTTCTCTGTAAGACGAACAAGTTCATCATTAGATGTTTGAAGATATTTATGCGGAGCACTATGGAAATAAATTCTAATGTTTTTCATTTTATAAGCAGATGGTTGATTTTTTGAAAGAACTCCTGTATACCTTTGTTCAAACTCTGATGCTATAGATTTACTTAATAGTCCCTGTTTTACTAATTTTTCAGTAATAGTTATTTTATATAGCTGACTAATTTTTTGTAAAACAGTGTATTGCGAATCATCGCTATCTGGATTATCTGTAACATATTTTGTTTTTGCTAATTGTAGATCACAAATACCCAAATCATTTAACGTTTCTAGTGAATTTCCATCTGCTATTTCATATACGGTAGCAGAAAAATCCCATAGTCTGCGGGATAGCGTTTGATTGGGAGTTAATGATATATCAGTAATCATTACTGCCATAATACCCTCTGTCATAGACCTATAAAGTTTAGGTTCTCCATCATTTAGCCATTTTATTACTTCTTCTCTAAATTCTCGTTCCCAAAAATAATTATAGCTTTGACGAGCTTCCGCATTCCTGACCGCATCCATAAGATCTAATCCATTAGTACCAGAAACCGCAACTAAAGATTGGTCGTTCCCATTTGGAGGATAATATTCTGTTTTTGAGCCTAAATTAATAGGATATTCTCTTTCTAAAAAGATTTTATAATCATTATATAAGCCAGTGTCATCTACTCCAAAATAATCTTTTTCTTTTAGGAATAATCTATTTTCATCTGCTTGTGCGGAAATAAGCCCAGAAATAGAAAATTGTTTATAGTTCATTTGAGCATTCTCCGCAAATTTAGGATACTTGCCACCTAAAGTATCTATCTTCGAACGATTTACTACAGATTTCATACTTGAAACTTTATAATTATATTGTAGTCTTAGCTGTCTATCTTTGCGGGAAATAATAGCATCATAAAATTGCGGGAAAATAGGTTCACTTTTTTCATAACCTTCTGTTATGTTTTTGGCATCATAATAATTAGATAACCCACTACTTTTATTCACAAATTGGGCTTTATATTTATACCAATTATATGTTTCAACAGTATTATCATAAATAGTTATGTCGATCGTTTTTCCATAAACTTTTTCAGAATAAAGAGTTTCATAAGTAAGATAATTATCAACGCTAGAAGTTCTTTGAATATAAACAGTACCTTCTAGAGATTTATTATTTACTAGATGAATTTCAACAATTCCATTATCTTCATCTGTTAATTTTGCGGTGAATAAGCCATTCTCATATGGATTGAATGGAGTTTGTTCATCAGCATCAGCTATTTGAAATTTATATTTTTTAGACTTAAACTGATATTGATTTTTTGTAGTGCAATAAAGTTGAAATGAATAGGTATTACTTTGAGAATTCTCAGGAATAAAAGATTGTAAATTTAGTTGAGTATAAATAGAATTAGGGTCTGGATTCATGCCTGTATAAATATATTTTAATGGAGAATTTTCTCCAGAAGGATATACTTGTTCCTGGGTCTCTTCATTCATTACTTTTACAGCGTAAGATTGAAGTGTTTCGTCTTCTTTCCGATTTTCAGTCGTTAGTCCAAAGTAACACATTCCTGATATAGGGAATATGCCTCTATGAAATGCTTTTGGATTATTAGGATCATAATTACTATCATCAAAATCTACTAAGAAAATTTGCGGTTCAAGAATAGGTTTAATTAAGCATACTGTAGACCATTCAGAAAATTTGGTTCTATTTGTGTTTAAATATGTTTGTAGTTTTGCGCTGTCTTCTAAATAACCTTTATGCCATAAATTATCATTGGTACCCGTGCTGTCTGTTGTGCCTGATTCAACACAATCAAATCTTAATTGGACTTTATAATATTGATTATTTTTCCATCCTCCAAGTAAATCAGAGGCATAAATAGGAACATAATACATTTCTGTATTTTTATCATAATAAAGTCCATTTTGAGCATTCGCATTATTAGAATCATTTTCTACTACTAATATTCCCGTCGGATTGTCTAAAGCATTAGAATTAGATTTTTGGTCAACTAAAGAAACGTGAACCCTTTTAATTTTACTTGCTTCGTTGTAAGGAGATAAAGAATAAGAAACATAAACTACAGGATTTTTATTGTCACCGTTAGTAGTAGTAAAATATTCTCCTACAAAAGCAGGCATAAAAGTATCCACTTGCGGTGGATATAACGTATTAGTATATGTTCCTGGCATTATCCTTTATCTCCTTTACTCATTTTTATATTTAGTTTCCTTCTTGGGTATTATTTGACTTAATATCTATCCATAGTCCTACGTGCTCTGGATGTACTGGGGCTTCGCTCCCTTTATGAATAAAAAGAGCGTTTTCAGCCATATCTAAATAATTATCAATAACACTTTTTAGAGTTAATGTTTTTGTTGTGTTTTCGTCAGTTTGGATTGTATGAAAAATATTTTCAGACATAGCCCCAATTGGTCTGTCTATAGTTCCACCAGTGCTAGTCTTTTCTATAAAACCAGTGCTAACAACCGCCATCTTCAACCTCCTCCACAATATCACTCACGGGATCTACTTGCGCTTGTGCTTGAACATAGGTTAGAAACTCTTTAATAGCTTTATCTTTTATTGAAATTAACGCTTTAGAAAGAGCGTCTTCCATCATAGAAGCAGAGATATTGTTCTGTTTCATGAAAAAATCAATCCACTCTATAACAGAAGCTTGTACTTCCATTCGTTTTTGTAAATCTTCATTCATTTTATTTTATCCTTTTATCTCTTAATTAACTATTTTCTTTATACCACATTTGCTGATCAGGGTGTTCAAGTTTAACAGTAAGAGTTTGTGCGGGGACACTAAGGGTTACATCTTTAGATACTTTTAAAGCTTTTTGTAAAACTCCAGTAGCTAATGCTTGCCAAATGCCGTTGTCATCGTATTCACCTACAGTTAATTTGTCTGACGTGCTTACAGCTTCTATCTCAACTGTTTGTGTATCAGACTGTCCTTGGACATATACGCTAGTAGTGTGAGTGTGAGAATTATATAGATTTAACATATATATAAGTGCGCCCCATACACTATCTGATCCTCCAATAGTAGAGCCATCATTCCAATAAACGTTTCTACAAAGTACATAATTCTCAACATGACAATCATTGTCAGTTGATATATCTCCTTTAGTTTTAAGTCCTCCTCCTGAAGTTAAAAAATTTGTGCAATGGACGTTGCCAGTCATTTGAATTCCACCAGAAGCATTCCATTTAGAACCATATGCTATACCTGATCTCGGACTAATCAATATTGTACTATTTTTATTTTGTATTACTACTTCACCCGCATTATCAAAATTAGTGTCATCTTTTCCTAAATTATTTTTTATAAGAATTTGCTGACCTTCTGAAGTAATTTCCATACCTGTAGAATCTAAAGTAATATTACCAGGACAAGGAGAATACTCTTTTCCATTTTCATCTACTCCATCGCGTTTCCCAGAAGTTTCTATATTAATTGTTTTTGCACTGTGAGCAGTTATATCTTCTAATCTAGATAATGAGTCACCATATTTACCATTAATTTTTATATAATTATCATTTTCGTCTACTAGTAAAGAAATATTTTCTTTTGAAATGTTTATTTTAGAGGTCAAAAACGATGTTTCAGACGTAGGTGATTTCTTTGATAAAACTATATCGCCATTTGATTCTATAGAATAATCTTTCTCTGAAGTAAAAGATATTCCACCAGTAATACTTGTTAAAGAATAATCATTATTAACTTTTATTGTGCATCCCTTATTAATGTTTATATTTGCGCTTTGACCAAATGAATAACTGCTAGGATACTCAATATATCCATTTTCTTGAGAAGTATCTATTTTTCTTTCTGTAATAACAATCTTACATTCAGTATTACTTAAAGATAAGCTGTTATTAGACTCGGTTTGTTTGTTTTTAGCTTCCTCTTCTTCAGACGAGTTAGCTTTACTAGGATTGCTATATAAAGTAATCTTATCCCCATATAGATTTAATGGACGTGAATATTCGTCAGTGGCTCCTTCAGAAGCACCACTAATATAAAGTGGATTGTCTTTGCCCTTTTCTGATTTTGTAAAAATTTTACAAATAGTTTCTGACCCATCAATTTTATCTTCTGAACCTTTTTCAATAATTAATCCAGAATAAACGTTCTCGGTAATTGAGCTTCCAAAAGCATCAACGTATCCAGGAGCTATACCAACAGAACTTTCTTTCAATGCGTTTGTAATGAATCTCCCATAAGAATCAATATAAACTTTTGGGGTTCTCTCCCAAACGACATCTTTATCGCTATATTTTTTCTGCGGATCATTATCTGGATCTATTGCTATAAAATCATCATTATCTCCCGCAATTTGAATCCCTGAGTCATTAACAAGGTATCCATCTGTATTTCTTTTTCTATGATGTAAAAAGACTCCAAACAAAGCTGCCTGACTTGGGTCTAATTGAAGTTCTAGAGAATCGCCATTATATATTTCTGATTTTCCAGATACTTTGTTAGAATCAGCTCTTGCTGTTGGATCATTATGAGCAAAAAGAATATTTTTACTTATACTATTAGTTTTTATTTTTTCAGGATCAGTAGTAGGATTATAATCGAGATTGGGCCAAACCAAAAATTGCTGTCCTTTTATTGATATATAAGATGGATTTGCGCTTAATAAAATTCCTCTGTCAGTCGGTGAAATTGAATATCCTTTTTCTTTTTCGTCAAAAATTGGAGCATAATCATCTTTATATTTTTCAAAAGCTATTTCGCCACTTTCACCATTATTATTTATTATATTATATAATAATCTAGAACCTATTCTCCAATTAGCAATTAAACTAGTTCCACCTGGGTCTAATAGAATCCTTCCCTCATTATATTTATTTTCCGCAGAGGCTTGATCTTCTGGTAATCCAAAAATAGCCTTGCCAGATTCGGCATCTAGCCAAATGGATTGTTTCCCATGAGAATAACCAAGCAATCCAATAGAAGTATCTTCTATAGATTCTCCTTTATCATTTACTTTATCATAAGTAGTAGCCTTGCCCATTACAATACCAGTAAATTTATTTTTTGAATCTTTTTCTCCTGCACCTATTTGCGGAGCAAGAATATAATTCTCGTCTTCATTAATTTCAATATGTGTACCATCCCAGGCATTTAATGAAGATAAACCATAAGTGTTTAATGTTAAACAAATAGGAATACGAATTTCTGCCAACATTGAGGGATTTAGTAAATCATACTCATTTTTACTTGAATAAATTCTTGCTCTAACTAAATTATTACAATATTCTCCACTATAAACATCCACAGGAGATATATATATTTCATATTCTTTTATTTGTTTATCTTTTTGATCTTCTGGGGTTTCTTGAAGAATTTCTAAATAAGGAGATTCTTGTTGTTTTTCTCCATTTTCATTATAATAGATACCCTCTTTATATTTATATAATTTTAAACTAGAAGTTGATGAGGACGCACCTTTTTCTTCTACGACGTCATCTATTCCGCCATGAACTGTCCATTCGATATAATAATTAGTATTTGCGTCTCCGTCTATTCTTATACAAATCCCTTGATTTTTATTAAATAAAGGATTTCTTCCATCACTATTATACGTGATATATTTTAATGTTTTTGTTTTATCAATATAAATATTTTTTATCAACTCTGATTCTTTATAATCAATAGTATAAATTGGATAATAAGAATAATAACTATTACTATTATACGTTACTTCTGCTTTTATTATTTGATTATTTAATTTTCCTGCAACACCAAGCTTTTGTGTGTTAACAGCTCCGTTGCTCTCAACAATCAAATTTTTGCATATTGATTTATTGCCGCCAGCCATAGACCATTTTCTCGTGATTGTCTTATCAGTTAATAGAGAGCCTCTATTATATATCTTTACATCAAAAACCTCTGTTCCAATTTTTTTATCAGTATTCCACATTTTATCTTTATCGGGTCTAGACTCTAAAGCCAATATCCCATCTGCTGGGCTTTCTTTTGGTTCAATCTTACAGACTATATCTGTTCCATTTGTACCATTATCACCAATTTTAGTAAAATATAATTTTGAGTCTTGAGTATATTCTTTTCCATCATATGTTACAATTGCGGTGACTTGATTATTTAAAGCAAAATAATTATATGATTGTTGAATTCCAAGAGGAAAAACTCTTCCTTGATACCACTCTGCTTTCTCTGTCGCAGGATTTTTTACCATATTCTGTGTAGGAGTAACGATCATAGAATCGGAAAGAGGAACTTTCCATTTTAATTCATAAGTATCTTCATTAACTTCAAATCCAGTAGGATCATAAAAGTGACACTCTAATGGTTTCACTTCTAATGGGTCTGTATATCTTTCATTATCTGGTGCTACACCAGATTCACTATATTGAAATATTTGATCTCCATTTGCAATAAGAATATAGTATTCTGTTGGAGTTGCCTCAGAATTATTCTGTAGATTAATACCCGCGGTACCAATAGATTGATATTTCCCATCGGCTTCAGATTTTAAAAATACTCCGCACTTAATATGTGCAATAAGATTAACCGTACTAACTGGATAATGCATAACATTTTTATCAAACTCTAAACCATCAACTTTTAGAGCCGATATTTGCTGTCTTAAAGAAGTTATTTTACTATTCTTCTCTTTTTCTGCGGTTTTCTTATCATTATCATTTAAATCAGCATCAATAGCAGAGTCTTCAACATCTTCAAGTTCTTTCTGAAGTTCGTCTAAAGTTTTATCATAAGTAATTGTAGACTTCGCATCTTCTGTAACAGACCAGATAAATTTGAAATCTTCATCTGAATGTCCTTCCTCAAAATTTTCTGATCTATCATTTACATAACAAGTTAGAATAGGGGTGCCTCTATCAAAACTAAAAGAAGTTCCAATATTTGATTTTATCTCTAATTTTCTCTTTACCGCGTAATTATAAATAGTGATATCAGCCTTTAATATAACAGACTGCTTATAAACAGCAACACATTTATAATGATTTTCATACGATAAATTCTCTGAACCTTTAATTATAATGCTTTTATCATTACCTTTCGTTGACTCTAACCATCGCCAACCAGCTCCCGCATAATAATTAAAATTACTTGAGTTAGTAGTAATACTTACGTCTTCAACAAACCAATAATAATTCGTATTTACAGAAATATCAATATCTGCTTTTGTTGTTTTACCTAAAATCTCAAGAGTTTTTGATTCATCAGTGCTATAAAAAATTGCTCCTTGCGGAGTTCCGACTTGTAATTTAAAATCTCCATCAGTCGCTTCAATTTTTCTAACTCCATATATTTCAATATTTTGAACAAAAATATTATCACCCTTTAAAGTTGCTAAAGTGATATTTGTTTCATCAACAAAATCTTCTGATTGAAAAACAATAGATTCCAAATGGAGAAAGTTATTCGTATCAATGGGACAAAAGATATATTGGTTAGACCAATCATAAAATCTGTGCGGATCACCTGTCATTTCTTCACTTGAAATAGTAAAAGTTTGATATTTAGGTTTTGGAACAATATATTCTTTGGACTCTAACTTTTCAATATATTCTTTTGATTTTTCTAACATATTATCTACTTGAATTGATGAAAATTTCTCTAAGGCAGTAACAATATCTTTAATAGCTTTAATTTCCGCAGAAGAATTACCTTTATTATTTAAGTTCTTTTGATAAAGATTACTAATTTTTTTAGTTTCTTCTTTAGCTTCTTCTAAAGCTTTTTTTAAAGCATCTTTATCAGTAACTTGCTCAACAAACCAATATTGCTTTAATTTTTCTATAACGTCTTTATATGAGCTTGCTGTTTTATCTTCTTCTGATAATTTAATATCTGGCAAGTATTCTTCAAATTCATTTACTGTTTTATCCCCATCTTTTACAGCAATAACAATATCGAGCCAATATTTTCCCCGCACTCGGTGTTCTTTTGGAAGGTTTGTTTTAAATTTAGCTTCAATCATTAACGCGTCCGCTTGAGACATATAAGTTTCAAGTTCTTCTGCGTTTAAATTTAAAAGATTGTTTTTACCATTCTCATCAAATGTTAGCCCTTTTTGATAAATTAGTTTAGCGTCTTGCCTAAAATAAGAATTTAAGCCAACTGGATAAACTTTTTTAACTTTATCTTCATTATCTTTACCTTCATATAAAGTATTAGAGCCTATAAGATTATAATCATTCATTATAGATGAAATAAAACTTATATTTTGATCATCTTCTTTATATGATGCAGAATCTATAATAATTTTCTTTTTAGTAAAATCTCCTTCTGGAATAAGGACATAAACAGAACTACCTTTTGAATATGTTTTTCCACTTGCTCCATATACAGTCATAATTCCACCGTTATAAGAAACTTTATATTCATTAGTTAATAAATCGCTACAAGAAGCGATAGTAGCTGTGACAGTTTTATCAGTAGCCAAACTATCTACTTGACTTTTTGAAATGGTCTCAATAGCTTTTATTAAAGCCTCTTGATAATTATCTGCCATTTTTTCTCCTTTTAACTCTATTTAATATTTATCTAATTATATTGTTTTTTTGGTATAAAAAATAATAGGAGATTGCCCATAAAAGGCAACCTCCTATTTATTATCTAATTTTATGAATATATTGTGTTGCTTGATCTGCTAAAGAAAGAATTGCTTGTTCTATTTCAGAAGCATCTTTAACATTCGGGAAATTAGCATCAATGTGAATATTTTGTTCTAAATCTTGTGAAGATTGAGAACTCACACCACTAAAGGAGTTAATACTTGATAGTGCTGAATTTAAAGCACCAGATTTTAGCCCAGCCGTCATTGCTCTAATCATATTTACAGCATTTAGAATATTTGCCGTATCAGTTTCATTAAGAACTAACTCTTTTTGATGTAAGAATGCTAATTTTCCATTTTTGGCTTCATTTATTCCATTATCCCAATCTCCAGTATAACCACCAGTATCAAACATTTGATCTGGACGAATCCATCCTAAATGTCCTCCATCTAGTTCTTCAATATGAACAGAATATTCACCAACTTCTCCTTCAGGATGTCCATAAGGCTCTCCAGAGAAACTAGAAATTCTAACTGCACCTTGTTCTCCTGAATACCAATGACCAACTGGTTTGTCTCCATAAGAGTCATTGTAATACTGGCCAGTATAACCAATAAGATCACCAGCACGATAAGAAGAAGGGTCTATTGAGCTTCTGCTATCGCCTCCTGAACCAGAGCCAGAAGAATTTCCATATTTCATATACTCAATTTCAGCAGCTTGGTTAGCATTTTTTGTCTCTAACTCTTTAATTTGATTTGTTAATTTCTCAATCGTTTTATATGCTTCGCTAGTTTCATCTTTTAAGTTTGCTAACATATTTTGATAATAAGTCAACTGATCTTGCCAACCACCTATTTTTTTAACACCTTCATCACATTTCTGATAAAATGCTTCAGTGCTTTTCGTAAGTTCATTTGTAGCATCAGTACATTGATTTACAGTTTTTGAAACATCGTTAAAATCTTCGCCAACTCTTGTTGCTATTTTATTTACATTAACTTGCCAATCAGTCGTCGCATTATTAAAATCTAATAATAATTGCTTTTGAGCCTTCTCAAAATTAGTGCTATCTAATAACCATTTTGTAAAAGAAGCATTCCAACGAGAATCTATAGCACTAAAAGCCTCATCATTTCCATTTTTGATTTGATCTGCGATATCCTCAATGCCAGCTTTATTTTCTTGACTAAGTGAATCAACCATACCAGTAAAATCATATAAAATATTGCCTTGAGCAGTAGATAGCTGTTCTCCAACTCCATTCAAATATTCTTTCAATTCATCAAGAATTTTCTGAATCCTTTGTTTTCCTTCTTCAGTTTTTCCAATAGCACTATTCTTAATAGTTTCAATTTGAGAAAAAGCTTCTTGATATGCTGACAACGCATCTGATTGAGTTTGTTTTATTTGGTCTTTAGAGAGATTATAGGCATTATTTTTTGAATCTAATAAATCATTTTCCGCACTTCTTACACTATCTTCATTTGCGGTATATACATAGGAATAGTTTCCTTGAGTGTCACGGCGCAATTTCATTTGAGATTTATTACGTTGAGCGTCTTCTAATGCTATTTGCTTTTGGAGAATCTCTAATTGCGCGTTAGCATATTCTACGTCATATTGAGATAGCTTTGTTTTGTTCCGCAATAAATCTAATTGCTGATTCATCTGTTCTGTTATCTTGTGTTGAGTATCTAGACCGCTTGCGTTATCCAAAAGATCAAGGTATTTACTTTGAAGTTTTTGAATATTATATGCTTTATTGGTACTATCTAAATAATAATCTGCATTGCGGTTAATAAGCTCCCATTGGTCTGCTACCCAACCAATATCAGATTCTCCATTGAATAAATTAGAAGTCCAAGTCTTTAAAGATTTCTTTACAGTATTTTCATAAATTTTTTGTAAATTCTCAATAGAAGATTCAACTAATTCATCTAATTTCTGTTGAGATTCAACAATCTTATTATTTACTTCTTTCCATTGATCTGAACCCTCTGTTAGTGTCTTTTTTAAAGCTTCCCAAGTTGCAATATTTTGTTTAACTTCAGCCATTTGCGCATCATAATTAGCATTTTGCGCTTGATAAATATTATTTAGTTCATCATAAGACTCTTCTCCTCTTAAAGCTTCAACAAGATTTGCTTGATGGTCAAGTCTTTGAATGATATTGTCATATTGATCAAGGCGTTCATTCATCCAATCGTTAATTTGATCGATACCATCCATTATACTTTGAAATACTGCTTCTTGAGCTTGCTCTATATCTTTTACGTAAGATACATAATCTTTAACAAATTCTTCAGCATCTTCATACAATTGCTTGCTGTTTTCTCCATAAATTGAAGAAGTACCAGTTTCTTCCATTTGTTTTATTTGATCAGAAAGTGTTGACCCACGCTCTAAATATGCATCAACCAAACCGCTACCGTTTCTGCCATCATATTTACCAGCTAAAGCATTTGCTTTTAATTCTCTTAATCTTTCTGCTCTAGCATGAGCATTAGCTTTTTCTTGCTCGTCATCTGTTTCGTGCCATCTTTTCTGCTCTCTCGCAATTAAATTATCATAATACTCGTCCATATTTTCATTTGATAATTGCCAGGCATTAGCTAATTTCATTACATTTTCGTCGCCAACTCTAAAAACATCATCAGAACGACCTTTGCCAATTTGTTGAAACTCTATCCAGGCTTCATTTATATCTTTAATAGTTTTTACTGATTCTATCTGTTTATTGAAAGCTTCGATCCGCATATCCTCAATTTTATCATAGAAATCTTGGATATTTTTTTCTGATTCTTCAATGCCGTCAATTTGAACATCGAGATATTTATCAATCAAATCCTTGAAATCATCAAAAGCTTTTTGCCTACGTTCAATTTCTTCTTCCCACTGCTCTTGTCCTTCTTCAGTGGTTTCAGCATTATAAGCATCAATGGCTTCATTTAGTGAATTTTGTAGCTCTTGGAATTTTTCTTTATAATTTTGCGGGATTCCATCAGCATCAAAAGTAATACCATAATCATTAGCCAATTGATTACGTTTTTCAGCAGCTTCTTCTTTTTGAAGTTCAAGCTTTTGTTTTTGAAGTTCAATCTGCTTATAAAGAAGTTTGATTTCTTTAGTCATAGCATTTTGCCACTTATAACCAACCAAACGCTCTTTATCTGTGTTGAGCTTATCTAATGTTTTATCAATTTTATTTAGTTGAGCATCAACTTTTTTATAGCGGTCTAGTTCATCATCGTTGCGGTCTTTGGTCTTTGGTTCATATGAGGAGCCACCGCCTCCTCCACCTCCGCCACCAGAACCACCTGATCCGCCAGAGCTACCGCTACCACGAGAGTTTGAACCCACTGTTTGAACTCCTGATCCCGTGTATGTTGCGCCTACAATTTGAGGAAATGAAGACTGGCTTTGAGTATAAGTTGAAAATTCTGTATACTCTCCTGTAGGTTCAATAATTCCAGTGTCTTTATTCTGCTGAAATTTTGGCCACTTCATTTTAGTTTCATTCCAAACAGGTTCACTAGGAACCTCTTCAATTGTAGCATCCATACCAGCGCTGCTCAAAATATTTGTCAATTGTTCAGCAGAGATTTGGCCTAAAGCAGCTAACTCATTCAGTTTTGAAATAAAAGGATCAGTATTAATATCTACTTCTGTTCCGATTGGCATCTCATCTACCTTAGCTTGAAAATCTGATAGCATTGGTAGCAGTTCTTCATTAATTAAATAATCTTTATCTTCATCTGAAATATTCTCTACTTTCAAATGTGTAATAATATCTTCTGAAGCTATCTTTCTTAAATCATCAATCGCGTCAGCGTCTCCATCAGCAGCTCTCGCCATAGCATCTATAGCGTCTTCATTTTTATAAAAATCATCGCTTAAAGCCCCAACGTCTATATTAAGGATATCAGATAAAATTTCATCTAATTCTCCAAGAGCTTTATAATAATCTGATATTCCTTTTGACGCATCTTTCTCCAGAACTTTTCCAAGGTCTTTCCAGCGCTTTGTAAGTTTAGAAATACCATTATTCATCTGAAGATTGTACGCAGTAATATCTTTTGCGCTATCTCCAAGCCTTTCATATTGTTTTCTAAGATCCGCAATCTTTTGAGCAGTTTCTTCAGATTGATCTCCAGAATCTCTTAGCTCTTTTATCTGATTCTCTATATCCTGCGCGGTTTCTTGCATTTCATCGCTATTAAACATAGCTGATGACATACGGTTAAAACCACTTTCAGACATATCTGTATCTTTTAATAAATCACTAATTTCTTCTTTACTAAAATCTGACCTGTCTGTCAAAGTCGGCTCAAAAGCTAGTTTTGGCAAATTATCACTTGCATTAATATTATCTATTTGAGATTGTATCTCTCCCAATGATGCATCCATATCTAAAGATGCAATAAATTGTAACTGTTCTTTTTCTGTTAATCCGCTATTTTTTATTTGGTCTTGAAGCCCTTTTACCACTTCATCCGCATATTTGCCAGAGTCTTTAATTCCAAAATCTTTTGTGTTTATCCCCTGTTCAGAAATAGCGTCGGTAACTTTACCATATAAAGTTTGACCACTGTTAGTATATGACTGCTCTAATTGTAGTTTTAATTTAGCAGTTTCATCTGTTGTTTGAGAAATCATCCAAGATAATTGATCAGACCAATCGCCTAAGCTACTAATATACTCGGACATTCCATTAGAGCTGTCCAGATATTCATCTATAATTCCTTGGTAATCTTTACCAACTAAATCGTCTTGAATATCTTGCGCTTTATACTGCATTAGTTGTTGCTGTTTGTCAATATAATCTTTTATATCGTCTAAGTTTAGGGCAGAATTTATATCGTCAATATTCTTTAAATACTTTTTCTTCGTTTCTTTTAATGAAGAGGTGTCTTCACCCGATTTTTCTTTTTTAGTTATCTCTTTTTCAATATCATCAATTGCGCTATTTATTTCTTTAATTCTTTGTTTTGCTGCCCCGATAGCTTTGTCATAATTTCCTTCGTCTTGGCCTTCTTTGATTTTAGACAAAGTCTCTGTAGCTCCTGGTCCAACAGCTTTAGATAAATCTGTATATATAGAAGCATTTCCAATACCTAAGGGGTTACCGTTAAGCGATGCCGCATTTGATCCATTTAAAAATGATTCGACATCTCTTTCTGCTAGTTTTCTAGAATCTTTATCCGCGTCATTTATTGATTCTGAAAGTTTCTCATAATTTCCAATAGCTAAATTTATCTGTTGATTCTGCAAATCAAAAGTATCAATAAGTTTTGATGCGCTTTCTTTTAACTGATCCGCACCCTCACCAGTTTTTTTATAATTTTCGTATAATTTATTAAAATTATCAGTATCCGTTGATTTTTCTTTATAATTAGTTATTGAATTTTCAGCTTTTTCTTTTTGTTTATCATAGAATTCGCCAATGGTTTTAGAAGCGGCTGATATTGCAGTAGAAATAGCCATTATTGAAAGCACTAAAGCAATTCCAGGCCCAGAAGACAAGAAAGTCATTGCTTTACTAAATGCATTCATCGCTGCGGTTGTTAAAACAATTTCTCCTCGAAGTAAAGCCATTTTTGCCTTTGTTGCTAGGGTTAGTTTGTTTGTTCTCGCAATATTTTGATTTAATATATTGAGTTTATTATTAAAAATTTCAGACATTGAATTTTTTAATGTTGATAAATCTCCAACTTCTTTCAATGATTTAAAACCGTCAATAAGCATTGGTAATGTCATAGTTAAATTCATAATAGTTTGAAGAAGTTTTTCCCCGCCATCTACATCGCTATCAGCCCATAAGCTGCCTAAAGATTGAAATGATTGCCAAGCAAAACTTAAACTGGTTATTCCCGCAATAGCCTGCGTTATTGATTGTAATTCTTCTTTACTTTTTTGATCTAATTCAAAGTTTTTTCCTTCATTGATATTTTGTGTATTAGCCCCACTTAATCCACTTAAATCAGATTCAGTTTCATTGACATCCTTCATAGAAGGTTTTATTTTAGAAGCATTTTCTAAATTGTTATTAACTTTAGTATTTATACTTTCTAACTCATTTAATAGTTGCCTTATTTTTTCAAGTTCTTCGTCAGAAATATCTCCAAGAGAATTTTTATTATTTAAAAGATTAACAATTTTTTCAGTATCTTTGACAACAGTATTATATTCATCGCCAAGCATTCCTACATATTCTACATTTTCTTTTAAGTCTTTTGTAGTATTCTTTAGACTATTCTTAAAACCATCAAACTTATTAGTATACCCATCAATAACGGCATCAAATTGATCTCTTACATTCGTAGTATCTTCGCTAATTGAAAGTCCAGTCAAACGCTTATCAAGAAATGACTTTTTTGCAAATCTGTCTTTTGTTGTATCTGGTAAATCTGATGGATCATATTTTTCATATGCTTTTCCATCTGTATTAATTTTTTTTGTTAATTTACTTCTATCGACAACTAAAGTTCCTTCTTCATTTCTTTTAACACCTAACAAATCTTCTTCTGTCTCTAACTGTATTTTTAGTGCTTCATTAACAGCTAAAACATTAGTTCGTAATTTATCTTCTGTTTCTACTCTTAAATTTTCTAACTCAATAGCTTTTTCAACTATTTTATTTGCTTCTATTTGGCTTGCTTCATCCTGTCCCGCAGCATTTCTGACAGAGCCAACTCTTTCTGCAAGCGCTCTTTGTCTATCAGAAACAATCGTCCCCATTTGGTATTCATTAAAAATATCCTGTCCAACTTGAGCGTTCGATTTTTTTAGACTTTCTCTCCGTCTATTTGAAACAAAATTCCCAATTGAATTTGCTATTGAACCACTAAAAGTCTTTGTAAGAATAGCTCCAAGACCAGTTAAAGCTGTTGCTCCCCCGCCAATAGCATCAGTTAAATCATTAAATAAATCTATTACTGTGGTTAATCCATCTATAAATCCATAAAAATCATCTGTTTCAAAGAATTTACCAATAGTTTCTTCAAAGGTTGCTTGAAGTTTGTTCATTCTACCTTCAATAGAATTTATATATTTTTCATTCATAACATCAAGAGTGCCATCAGCATTCTGTGAAGCACCCTTATATTCATTATACATATCAGAACGATTCATCAACGCTTCAAAACGAGCGAGCTGATATTTACCCGCAAGAGTAGTAGCAATAGCATTTTTTTGAGTAGAATCAATGTTAGACCATACTTTCATAAGGTCTTCCATTATTGATCCAACTTCTCTCATTTTTCCATCAGAACCAAGAACAGAAACGCCAACTTTTTCAAGTGTTCCTGTTACTGTTCCAAGATTAACTCCATCATCAAGTGTTTCACCCATCCCGATATCAGAAAAACGTGCATAAATAGTCTTTAAACCATTGCCAATATTTTCTGGAGCTTCACGAGTAACAGATTCAATTGTGGCAATTTGCGCTGCCAATTGATCCATATTTACACCAACAGTATTTGCGGTTGACGCTGCTTTTTGAGACGCCGCCGCTAATTCTTGAACATCTGCTGCTGATACATTTGCTACTTCTGCCCAAGAGTCAAGTGCTGAAGATAATTTTTCAATATTATTATCAAGACCATAAGCATTCATATAAGCAGTAATTTGATCTGACGTTGTAGCAGTATCTTGTTGAGAAGCATTTGCTAATTTTGTAGATAATTGAGCCAATTGATCTGATTTATTTAGATCAAAACCTTGCTGCGCGAATACTAAAGTCGCATCCGTCATTGCTACAGTTGTACTACCAAGAGCTTTAGCAGCTTCATTCGCAGACTTAGCATATTCATTCATTTGTTCTTTAGAGTAATCAGTAACCATCATAATATTGGTTAATGAAGCGTCTAAATCTTTAACATATTGTACTGCTTGGTGAGCACCATTCATTATTGATTGAAAGCCGCTTGCGATTACGCCCCAACGAACAGTATTCCCAAAGGTATTCATGATTTTATCTGTGGTTTTTGTTATTGATTTTAACCCAGTATCAATCTTGCCAACTCTTCCGAGAATATTATTAAAAGCTACTTCACCTTTAGTTCCAGCCATAGAAAAAGCTGTAGATATTTTACCAATACTTAAAGCATTCTCGCCCATAAGTTTATTGACTTTTGAGAGGTCAAGCATTCCAAGTTTACTATTGAAAGATTGGTTTAAAATTTTACTAAATTTAGATAGCTGTGCTTGCGCGGTTCCCATTGCACTATCAGAAATAATATTTTGTTCAGAAAGTTTTTTCAACTCTGTTTGAGTCTTTTTAATTTCTGCCTGAAGTTTAGAAATACCGCTACTGTCCAAAGTGGTCTTTAATTTGTACTCGACAGTTGAACTATACTTGCTAATAGTAATCACTCTCCTTTTATATCGGGGTCATAAAATGACCAATGAAATTTTCCTGCTGTTTTAGCCTGCCCAGCACAACATCTCGATATACCAGAACTACTTTTTAAACCTATGCTTTTCGCGGCTTGAAGAGCGGAGGAATAAATCTCTTTTGTTTCTAAACAAATAACCTTTTTAGCCATTCCGCTGTTATCTATTAATTTTTTTCTTGTTTCTAAGCTTGCCTTTCTCCCAATGCTTTTTGAGGCATTATTTTTATACCATTCTTTTTTGCTTAAAGACATTTTTCTACGAGCCTCTTCAGAGACGGGTTTTTTAGGTCTATTTTTCATATAATTACTAAGTTTTTCTTTTTTTATTTGTCCCTCTTTACTTTTCCAAAATTCTTTAGTGCTACCTTTTGGAATTTCTATATTATATTCAGCGCAAGCTTTTTGAACAATACTAGGACTACATTCAAAAAAAGCAGCTGTCTTTTTTTCGTTTTTTAATTCTAAAAACTTATTTGCAATTTCTTTGTAATTATATATTAAATTACCTTCTCCTCCCATCGTCATATTATATCCATTTTTGAAAGAATCATAATATTTTATCCAATATCTTTCTCTTTCAGATAATTTATCAGAAAGACATTTCTCTATTTCTTCAATATAAAAATGTTCAAGACCATATTTATTCATCGCTCTATATAAATGATATTTATTATTATATTTACTTTGCTTAATATGCTCTTTATATCTTCTTTCTATAGTAGAAGTTGTTTTTCCTATATAAACTTTATTTGTAACATCATTTGTTATTTTATAGATATAACCCATTTTTCTTCCTTTTATCTCTTATTATAAAAATTAAGGGTATATAAAAAATAAACCCTACTTTCTATAAAAGTAGGGTTATAAATGTTATATTAAATCGACCAAAGATTATTCTCCAGAAGTAGGAATATTATTATTCATACCCCAATTCTCTGCGATTCTTGTTACTTCTGCAATATCTTTATCTGAAACTGCGGATTTCAATTGCTTACTTGCTTGTTCGACAATATCTGAAGAAAATTCTTGAATTGTACCAAATAATGCTCGTGCGGAAAGAGCATACTCTTTGTATTCTTCATACCACTCATTAGCATAATCTTCTAGACAATTAATATCCAAAGAAAATTCGTCGTGTAAAGTTTCTAATGTGCCATCTTTGATTAAAGCATCCCAACAATCAAGAGGGTTTTCCGCAATCATAGAAGTAATCTCTTCTTGGCGATCTGGAAAAGCAATAACTGAAGCATACATATAAATCGCACGTTCAAAAATATAACTATTTACAAATCCATTGCTTTCCGCAAGATCAATCGCAAAATTAAGAATATCAAAATAATCTTGTGATGTAAATGTCTTTTGTTTTTCTAGCTCAATATCAATCATTTTTAAACTCCTTTTATCTCTTTTATACATAAACAAAATATAACATAAAAATTTTTATTTGTCAAATTTTATAATGCCATTTTTAACATATTACTCATATTAATATTTATTTTAAATTTAATTTTTTGTATATTTGCCTTAATTTGATTATATGCTGTTTGACTTGTTTCGTTATTAGTGAAAGCTTGCCAATGAGCTTCTTCTGGACTTCCTTCTCCTTCTCGCGGAGAATACCTTTGTTTTTCTGATAATTTTGTAGCCCATAAATTTTTATCTGTACCTCGAATGTCCTCTTGAGTTATTTGAAGTAATAAATCTGGTATATATTCAACTTTTCCATTTGTTACTTGCACTAAATTATTTGCATTTGCAGTATTAACAACACCATTAAACATTCTTCCCATTACTGCATCTACATATAGTAATTGAGCTATAAAAGTTTGATATTCCATCCAAAGTTTGGAAGGTAATCCTCCTGGCCCATATGATCCATACAAAGATCCTCCTAAATTAACTATATATTCTTCAGTCCCAGTTGAAAGAGGAAGCCCATATTTTGTAGCTAATGCTGCCGCTTGAAAAATGTTATTATAGTGTTCAAAATTTCCCCAACCGTCAAATTTCTTTAAAGAAGAATCTTTATAACTTTTAACATTAATACCAAAAGTCCCTGAAACATAATTATTGCCTAATTGGATATAAGAAGTCGTATCGTTTTTTGAAGTAATTTTTGTTAATGATGAGTTATTATCATTAACAAAAAGTTGTTTCAAACTTGGATCTTCTTTATAAATTACATCACAAGAAACACCACTTCCAAAAGAATAAGAACTTTGCGCTGTTAATACTGCTCTGATATCGTCTAATTTGCTAGAGATTTCTTTGTTTTCTTTATTAATACCATTTACGAGCATTGTTGCTAAATATTCACTATACTTTACATGAAAATTATTTGCTAATGTTTTAATACCAACAAAACTATTTTCTATAGAACCATTTCTACCAACACTAATTCCTTGCACTTTATTATTAAAATTAGAAATGTCATTATACATTTTTATTGCATTTTGTAAATCTTTATTTAAATTATCAAGTTTATAAGTTCCATTCTCAATTTTTTTCTTAGTTATTGGTTGTCCCGTTACGGCTCCGATATAGACAGCATATTCTAAAGCTTTTGAAGACATAAGTGATAAATTATCTAATATCTTTTCTTGTTCTTTCAACATGGCATCAAAATTATCTTTATATTTTCCTCCTTTATAAGTATCAAAAAAATTTAAAGATAAACTGCCATTATATCTAATAAGATTTGAGATAACAGAATTTATCGTGCTAGAAAATAACTTTTCCGCATTCCGATAGCTATCTAAATAATATTTATTATAAGCCTCTTGCAATTTAGATAAATACCCAGATTGTCCATCAACTCCCTTAAAAAAGGAATCAATTTGTTCAATCCCAACGCGATTTCCAAAAGAAGCTTTTTTTCTTGCATTAACTATTTTTTCTCGCTGATTATTAAAAAAACTATTTAAAATTTTTTCTTTTTCGTTTGTAAGAAATTCATAACTTGCAGTATCTTTTAAAAAATCATAAGCCCATATATATAACATACTTTCACCTCCTGCCTACAAGAAAAAGGGGCATCCCGCAGGACACCCCTTATATTTTTTATTCTTCACCAGTTGTTAAACCATCAAACAAAGTTGTGGTATAATCTTCCTGCGGAAGTGTTTCTTCTGATGTAGATGAATCAGTTGTTTGTTCTTGCTTATCAACAACTACGTCTTGTTTAGCTTTTTGAGCCTCAGATTCAGTAGACGTTGAGGCTTTTATTCCCCCGCAAAGACAGATTTAGTATACCATTCATCTACGTCTTTATCAGATGTACGATTTTGATGACCAAGAATTTGAGTATTCTTGTAGTTATGAGTAGTATCAGTATTACCGACAACTTGAAGTGCAGCCATTACCTTTTTCTTACGATTGAACTTGGTAAACGCTGGGAAACAGTCAATCGTGAAAGTAAAGGTTGATGGATCGCCAGAATTGGCCATCGTGAAGGTGAAGTTAGATTGAATCTTACCACGAGGAATAACAAATTCTGCGGGCATGTCTTCGCCAGTCTCTTCATCGCGGAAGAGAGTAGAAGCTTCAATGTAGTAGTATCCAGCGAAGGTAGAAGCATCGATTTGCATTTCATAAGTACCCTCATCATGCATCTCATAGCAATCGATACGTACAGTATCGCCAACGTGTACAGCAGTATCTAAACGACTGTCTCCTTTAGTATCTTTAGCTAATGCAAAAACAAGAGTTTTGCCTTCAGCACCATTAATTTCACCATTAGCTTGAAGGGTTGCTTTAGTAAAAGTGCCAACGGGATCCTCAAGATATACTTGATCTTCAGTAACAGCAGAAAGATAATCTGCTTGAGCACCAGCAGAATTTAATGTTACTGGATAAATTGGTGCTTCTTTTGAAACAACTAGAGAAGCACCATTGCGATCTTCATCAGTAAGTTTTGCAACTAGAGTCTTTTTCTCTGCAATTGTTGCTTCTTCCACAACCATGTCGTAATTTGCATGAACATAAATTTTACGCGCATCAAGTTGATTATCTTCATCTTTCTTACGGCCCTTTACAACACCAGCGCCAGATAGCATAGAAAAGCTAATTGGTGATAGAAGGGCATCTTCTAATGTGAAAGTTAATGTTTTTTCACCATCCCAACCGATCAAACGGGGATTACCTTGACCCAATTATATTCTATACATTTCGCTACAATGTATACGTTTATAATATTATTATAAACTGCTTATAGTTGCCTATAAGTTTAGACTATATCTTAATCCTTAAAAAGGATTCCGCCCATTTCGACTGCCAATCGCTTGCAGCCTACTCTCTTTATGAGATAGTCGTTGAACGTTTAATTAAAATTAATATTTTGTGTTAGATATTTCCAATTCCTTTTATTTTTTATAGCAGAAATGGTTGATTTAGAACATCCATATTTTTTCATTAATTGAGAATAAGGAACATGATTAAGTAAATCAACTATTAAATCAAGAACTTGCTCATTCTTTAATTTACTAGCAGGATTAGCCTCTCCTTTTAAACTAGCGGCTAAACCAAGTTTTACAGCATGTATTCTATTCTCTTGATTTGTACACCATTCAAGATTATTAAGACAATTATTTAATTTATTACCATCAATATGATTTACTTGTAAATTATCTGCATTTTCAATTGGATTAAAACATAGCATTACAAGCCTATGTCTAAAATAGCTTTTTGATTTTCCATTCTTTAAAACAAGTCCATTTTTAACATATCCATTTTTAACGCCATCTTTTAATTGTTTTTTACCATTATCTGTAAAAAGTTCGCCTTTTTCATTAATAAAATAACGATCTTTTACTTCTGGAATATAATTACTAATCTGTAAAAGCATCAATAATTCTCCTTCTGTATTTTTCAAAATATTGTTTTAATTACTTCGCTGCTGATTGTCTTATAGGATTTTATAAGATGTTCCAGCAATTAGAGCGGTTTTCATTTTATCATTACTGATAAAAGGAGCCGTTTTTATTGACCCTGTGCATAAACGGTGGTTGCAGCACCTTCTAGACTAGAAGTCTTTGCTGTGTCGATGTAAAGAACTGGTTGATACGCATCAAAATGTTGATCTCCAATATCCACAGAAGTGAGTGGTTTGAAAACAACATTACAAATTTCGCGAATCCCGAATCGATTCATATGTTTTCTCTCCTTTGAAAAATTTGTATACACTTTTTTCTTTTATCAGAAAGCTCGTCAGCTCTCATCTATATAAACATACTTCTCCAACAAAGTATGAGTATAACAAATTATTTATATAAATCATCTAACCAATTATTAGGTTCTTTCATTTCGCTGGTATCCATCATTGGCATAGTAGATACCCGCATATAAAAATCATATTGTATTTTTGCTGTGTATCTCAAAAATGAATCATATAATTGAAATAAAGTATAATTATAAAAAATATTTATATCCATACCCATTCCAACAGAAAGAATAGAAGTATAACTTCCAATCAAACTTTGAGATACTTGTCCAGAATTTTTTTCTTGATTCAATTTATTCCTAATTTCATTGCCCTTTTTAAGTTTTTCAGCAATTTGTCTAGCTTGTTCATTTGCTGGATTATAATCAGGATCATCACCATCTATTCCAGTAGGAAGAAATAACTTCTTTAAATAAAATTGAAATTCTTCAAAATTCATAGGATTTAATTGTCCTATATTCTTTTTTACTTCTTCAATTTTAAAATTTATAAGATTTCTTTCTATTATAACTTTATAATTAGGAAAAATAATATTAAAAAACTCTGAAATTAAACTTTTAATAGATATATCTTGTGAAAGAGCCATCATTAATAAGTGAAAATCAGACAACATTTCTAACTGTGGATTGCCCTGCCTTAGTTCTCCAACAAATCTTTCCACATTAACAATAATTTGAACCGCAGTTAAAAAGTCATCTTCTCCAAAAGCGCAAATATCCTTTACTGTAGGCTGTGTAATAGCTACATTACAGTTAGGAACTATAATAGGCATCCCAGATAATATTTGCGCTAAATCTCCTTTTATATCCATATATATCTTAACTCATTCTATTTTCTTTTATAAAAGTCAAAATTTCATTTTCTTTTATATCCGATTCATCTTTATATTTTATATTTAATAAAGAATAATTATTTTTTAAAGCCCAGTCTTTTTTTAAGTTATCATAACAAATTCGTTTCTTAAATTCTTCTTCTCCTCCAAAAAAAGTTACTGATCTATAATGTTGTAATCCATTACATTCTATCAATATTCTATCTTTTGGTAATAAAAAATCGAAGCGAAATCTTTGTCGCGTTTCTGGATTAATACATGTTTCAAAGTTAGCTTCTTTTATAAAACTTATATTATTTTTTTCTAAAATTTGTCTTATTTTATATTCTCCATATGACTTTAAACAGCCACAAGACTTTGTTTTTTCAGACAAAAGTTCTCTACTGCTAACATAACAAATATTTCCACAATCACACTTACATTTCCAGACAACTCGTCTATTTTTTCTAATATTTGTTTTTTCTATAACAACTAATTTACCAAATCTTTTATTCAATAAATTCTTACAATTGTCTTTCCCAACTATAGCTCTTGTTTTGTCATTATAACAGCCACATGAAAAAGTGTTCCCAGAAACTATACTAGAAATTCTTGTTTCAAACAATTTACCACAATAAGGACATTCAAAATTTGCGTAATAAATTTTTCCTACCCGCTTAGTTCTTTCTATTAATAAAACCTTCTTTTCCCCAGGTCCAAGAAAATCTCCAGAGCGATATTTTTTACTCATTAATTATCTCCCATCTGTGTCAAGGAAGGTAGTTTATCATAGATTTTTTCTGAATCTGAATTTTCTGAATGTGTTGCGACATAACGAATAAGGACGCCTCCTAAATATTCATTGAGAACAAGTTGACTCGCACCAAGAAATTGCAATGTTCCAATACCTGAAAGACGAGCCTCATTTAATATACCATCAATATATCCCGCAATCATCCACGGTCTAAGTTGATAATCTTCCATTTCCCAATAGTCTAAATGACAAATAATTGAGAAGCTAATTACACAATCTCTATATTCAGGATTTTGGGTTGGTGTAAAATCATCAAATTCTAACATAATATAAGATTTAACTTCTTCATGTTCGCCAAAAGATAATTTTGGAACGGCTTTAATATATTGCTCATCTTTCATCTTTTTTATGGTATAAGTATTAATCTTATCTTGATATTGCGCTTGAGTGCGGTCAAGGCAATCTGGAGTATTAATTATTAATAGCCTTTTTAACTTATCACTATAAGGCTTACTTTCAACTAAAAGCTTTCTCCAAATTAGTTCTTGATCTTTCCCGCAAGACAAAAAAGTAGAGCGATAATTAGTTTCAAGGAGATTTGAAGCTATTCTTTTCATACTATCAAACCTCCTTTCTTATAATGACTTAATTTTTATATTTAATTCTGTTTGCTCTTGTCCTTCTGGAGTACAATAAAGAACAAACTCACCCTTTTTACCAGAAACAATTTCAACTTTACAATAATCATTTCCAGTTTCAATGATTTTTGCTAAATCACTATCAATAGAAAATGTAGCTTTTACATTTTCTCCTTTTATCCAATAAGTATGAGTTTCATAAGGATAAACCTCTTGCGGACCTTGGATAATAGGCTTGGCCCAATCAATAGTAATAGTCCTTTTTTGCTCGCCATAACAAATATCGAATGTTTTTACTGCTCCTGGATATATTTTTACTTTACAAATCCTACCATTTTCAAGGGTTTCTTGAAGTTTTACGCGAGGATTATTTTCAATTTTCCAACTAATATCTTTATTATAACAAAGGGGGTCAATGCTATATCCAACAATTGTATCTTGTTTTACGATGTCAGCACCCTTAATAGTATTTAATGGGTATTCACCACTTGTTTCTTTGATTTCTGGTAGCTCTGCTATACTATTATCATAATATTCTTGAACTTCAAGTTCCAAAATTCCTGGAACGGTAATAGGGTCTGTTACTTGAACTTCCCAAATATGTCCATCTATCTTTATATGAGTGAAACGCTTAAAAAAGTGTTTAGTTTTTTCATCATTTTTTATATATATTGTTCCAGAAAGATTCAATTCATTGATGTTTATTTGATTTTTTAAGAACCATCGCAAGTCTGTTTCTGTTGGACCTTGAAAGTAAATCCAATATAAATCTCCATCAACCTCAAGTTGATAACGACATCTAATTATTTCTGACCGCAAATAAGCGGTTTCTGTTAATATAGGTAAATAAATCATCCAATGAGTTCCATCATCAAGAACTTCAAAAGTGTCTCCAGCCTCTAAACCAGAACTAAATTCAACTGAAATATATTTTTTATCATAATCACTTTTTAAATTTCCAGTATTTATTAAACATGGAACAGCTGATTTATTTGGAGTTTTAATCATTCTTGAATTATAATCGTTCTTTAAGGCCCATTGTAATGATTTTAATTTTTGCTTATTCATCCGACCGATTTGATCTCCGCCCGCGCATTGTACACGAGCTGCTAATGTCTTTATTGACATTGTTCTCTTAATTGATTAACCAAATTACAACATTCAAATATCGTTCTTCTATATAAAAAGAAATCAACATCTGAAATGTCTTTTAAACCCTCAAGTTTTGAAGCTAATGAAATAAGTTTCTTCTGGTCGGAAAAAAGGTTACCCATTCCCACTAACTCAATAACTAGGGTTTCAATTGGTTTAGCACAATCTTGTTCTTCTTCTTTCATTGGTAATAATTTAAAAATTTGGTTGCCTATTCTATGTAAATTATCAGATACGGCAGAGGTATCTAAATCAACATTATATATCGTCATCATTCTTTAAATGGTTCCATTATTTGAGAGAAAGAAGAAGTAAGTTTACCTGTTTTTTTATTTGGCTTACGCCTACAATAAAGTCTTTGTAAATGAAAGCCCTTAGTTTCATATTCTTTTTTCATAGCAATTAATTGTTTCATATGACTCGCCTGACTAGTGAATTTAAAATCTGATCCACTATATTTTTGTCTAATTAAGTCTACTGTTGCGAGCTGAAAACCAATCCATTCACTAATCATATACTGCCTAATAATCATTTTTTCTTCTGATGTTAATTTAGTATTAAAAGTTTTATTAACTAAATCAAGGTCAAAAGGCTCCGCCCATCTAGGAAACTCAAAATGCGGAAGTGCCGCTAAAAGAATTTCTTCAAGCATTTCTTCTGTATCTTCTTTAGTCAATTCTAAAAACATATCATCAGTCACACCAGCAAGAAAAAAATTATACATTTCTTTAAAAGTTGTATAGTTTTCTTCGTCTGACATAAAACACTTCCTTATTCTGTTCCTTTATTTTGTACTCGTCTTTGCGGAGTTGCTTGCTTTTTTGTAGTTGTTCTACGAGTTGTTGGTTTCTTCTCTTCTTTAGGCTCATCTTCATTATCATAAGCATGCTTGTTTTTAATCATCTTAGAAATGTCAAAGCCAGTTTTCTTCATAATCGCTTCTCTTTTATCCATATCTGGAATTTCAAGTTCTACAGCTTTTGTTTGAAGTTGCTGAACAATACCTTCTGGGCCAAAATCAAGAGCATCCAATAGCACATCAATAGGTTCTGTAGTAAGTGCGTTAATAACGTCTTGTTCTGTCCAATTATACTCAACAGTTTCGTCTGATACTCCAAATTCCCTTGCGAGGTTTTTATTTTTTACTTGTAGAAAATTATTGAGCAAATCTACTCCACCTGGCTGATAACTCAAATTTCTAAGTTCTTCAGCTTTTACTTTAATAGTAGCATGCGGGGCAAAGTGACGGCGCACGCCATTATCAAGCTTATAAGCAACACTATGATCCATCATATTTGTTACTGATACTAAAGTATTGTCTTTAATAAGTGTTACATCTTCCATTATATTTATCTCCTTTTATCTCTAAAAAAATGGGGTACTTCTTTTTACAAAAAGTACCCCAAATATTTATTTATATTTTAAAAATCAAATATGCTTATTTACAACTATTTTTTCTTATTCTTTACCAGTTAATGGTTTTTGTTTTTCATTAAAAGCAAACTGATTATAAAAATTATATAATATTTATCTGGGCTGTTGGAGGAACCCAAACATTATTTATTTTATTAAATTAGCTTATTTTATAATATATAAAATTTATTATACCCGTCAGTATTTAATTTTTATATTGATTATATTTAACTATTTCTTTAGTGCTGTATTTTGATAAGAGCAAATTGAAGGATTGGTAAATACAGCTACCCCAAACTTCTTATAAGTTTGAAGATCGGTTGACCAGTCATCATTTTCACTAGTTGTGCGGACTGCGGTTTGACCTTCAAAAACAACCTTTACAGGCTTTTCACCAACAGAAGCAAAAATGTAAGCATATGAAGGATCAATAACTTTTTCAGTATTAGTAGCATCAACCATTGATTGTTGAAGAATAATTACACTGTGACCCTTGTAGTCTCCAAGATAACCACGTTGCCAGAGGGTATTCTTCATTTCATTTGACATAAACTTATCTTGAGGAAGCATAGTAGCAGCAAATTCACGTGTGCAGTAAATGGTAGAAGAACCATTACCATAAGAATCAGAAATTGCTAGGAGCTTGTCCATTTCAGCTTCGTCAAAAGAATTGCCAACAAACTTATTAGCTGCTGGAAGTTGCTTGATAGAAGCAGTTAGAGCTTTAGCGATTTCAGCATAAATATATTCATCCATACCTTCAAGCATAATATCAGTAAAATCAGCAAAACTATAACGACCATCAAGGAATTCTTCAAATTCAATGCGGATAGCATAACCGATAGCGCTTGTAGCAACAGTGAGTTCACGACCATCAAGCTTCATGGTTTCATAACGGCCTGCTAGACCAACACGAGTAACGAAAGACTTGGCGCGCTTGCGAGCTGCTTCAGTAATACGAAGCTTATAAACAGCTTGATCACCTTGATCAATTGTCTTTACATCAGCAAATTGTTCATATTGTTGCATAACCTTATTGGGAAGAATTTCATCAATAGTATCTTCAATAAGTTCATAAACGAGATTTTGATTACGACGGAAACCCTTATAGTCAGGAGCAAGAAGTTTAAATTGCTCACGAAGGGTTGCGTCTACAGCATTAGCACTAAAAGTTTCATCCTTGCCATTAACAGAGAAAGTGAGAGAAGCTTTATGAGAGGCAGCTTTGGCAAGTTTCTTTAGTTGAGAACGATCCATAAGTTCCATTATATCTTATCTCCTTTCTTCTATTCAGCAATAACTTGTAGTTTAACAGCTTCTTGACCATCGGCAAGAGTTGTTTCTTTTACAACTTTAAGGGTTAGACCGTTAGCTTCATCAGTTACAGCTTCAAGAACGCCCTTTGCGCCTGGATGAACTTTATCCCCTACAGAATAAGAACCCTTTGCAAGATTGTTGGTAGTAAAAATATCACCAGCATACATGCGGAATACACGAGGAGTCATTACGCCATCATAAAAATCAGTTTTCTTCATAGCATAATCACGATGCATTTGTCTACGCTCATCATAGAGCTTTTCCTCATTGTAAACCATCATCCAAGGACCTTCACCGTCAAAGTCGATTTTGCCAGCAGCATAATCATATTTAACAAAAGTACCTTGTTCTAAAATATCAATAGAACTATCCGCAGGTAGCTGACCATAAACTCCACCGCTACGAGGAGCGGAAAGATGATTTGGCTCTACTTGTGCATAATTCTCATGCCCCGCGAGTACATTGGCTGCGCGGTCGATTGAAATTGCCATTTAGACTTTCCTCCTTTATTATAAAAGTTCGTTTGCTTCGCGGAGAGCTTCAATAAAGGGATCTGCTATCCCCGCATCAGTATTATCATCAAGAGAGAATGTAGTAATAGGATCCGCTTCATTAGCTTTATTTTCCTTTACTCCATCAACACTCTCAAAGTCAACATTCTTCTGAACGTAAATTAGAGCTAATTTAGATTCAATTTCATCAAGAGAATAATTCTCTTTATTAGCAACGATATCTGCTTTATCTTCTTCGCTCAACATATGATACTTATTAATAAGAGCATCTTTTTCTTCATTAACTTTGTTAAGCTTAAAGGCACGAAGTTCTTCTACTTCATTTTCAAGAAGAGCAAAGTTATCTTTTAGTTCATTAAACTCATTTTCTAACTTTGCATAATCTTCTTCAAGAGAATTCTTTCCTGCGGGCTTTTTCTTTTTGTCCTCTTCATCCTCTTGTTCAGCATCGCCATCTGCATCTTCATCATCAGAATTATCTTCTTTTTCAGGCTTTGATTCCTCTTTTTTCTTTGCAAACTCTTCGTCTTTAGCAGCGCCGTCGCCCTCTGTTACTTCTTTTGCACCATTGTTTTCAAATAGAGCATCTTCCGCAACTTGAGTTTCTTGTTTAGGCATTTCCGACCCTCCTTTGTTTTGTAATGCGTCTTTTAACTCATTCATCATCGTATATAAAGTTCTTCCAAAAGATTCGTCTCTTGAAAACGCTTTATTTACTTCTGGACTTTTAATAGATGCACCTTCAAAACAAGGTTCAACATCATCGCCCAAAATACACAATTTAGTAAAAATTGCGTCATTTATAATAAAAAATTCTATACCAGAATTATTGTCAGTTGCCCAGTGACCTTCCATTGTTTCGCCATCAAGTTCCATAGATTGACCTTTTCCATCCTCTATGACGCTTTTAGCTTCTTCATATTGCTCTGTCCATAGATAGCCAGTAGTCATCATATATTCACGTTCGATTTCATTACCAAATTCATCTGTATCCATGAATTTTTGAAACCAAACATCGCTATCAAGACCTACGAAACCGTATGGAACAGTTTTACATGAAAAATGAACTTCACCGTCTTCAATCCTAATTACTTCACCGTGATCGCCAAAATCTTCTTTATTTTCAATATAGGCACCAACAATTGGACAACCTGGTAAAGAATTCGCCATCTGAATAGCCGTATTCTTATCAATATATGACCCATTGCGGTTTTTACCTAAATAAAAAAGTTTAATTTCACACTTTGAAATGCCAGGATTAATAGCATCCGCTGACAAATTAATAAATTCTGGAGCTTCAATAGTAGCAACAGAACGATTCTTATTCATTAATTAGCAGACTCCTTATTTTGTATTGTTTTTTCACTTTTTTGTTCATCAGGTGTTTCTGGATGACCAACTTCTTTCTTCTCTTCTCCAAGAGGATTAGGGGTATTTCCAGATCCACTGTCTTTTCCACTCATTGTAGAAGACATTTGTGGAGGAACAAAAATATTATTAAGATCCATCATTTTGTTTTCAAAAATCGCAGACATAATAACTGATGTTTGAGTTTGTCCTAAAGCAACTTGAGGAAGAAGCTTTGAGAAACCCAATGTCGTTTGCTCTTTGTAAAGCTTTGATAAATCTTTATAATTATAAATAGTAGTTGGTAATATTTGAACTTTATACATAAGTCTTTTAGGATTCTTATTAAAAGGTCCTAACAAACTCTCCGCATATATCTCAAATTGTCTAATTAAGTCAGACATTGTAGCTTCGTCGTTTGCGATTGATTTCTCTAGAGCTAGATTGCCACTAGTATTAAATTGCATTTGACTAACGCCAGCTTCGTTATAAACTGTTCTTTCTACTTTGTCTAATTGATCAACAGAAGAAACATTTCCTTTATCAGAAAGATCTGCAACATCAACATCCGCAAAAGTAGTAAGAACATCTACTCCAATGGCGTCACCAAGCATGGCAACCGCATTAGAATGTAAGGCTTGCGCTTCAACAACATCAAAAATTAAATCGCCATTTTTATCTATCGGCATCTTTTGGATAATAATTTTTAATATTTGTTGAGCCATTTTTTTCTTATCTAAATCTTGCGCGTCTTCAAGATCCATAATTGCGGGAATAACAGCAACAAATAATGGACAATCGTTGCTATTTAGATTAAATTTAACTGTTTGATACGGATCTAGTAACAACCAACCATTATCATCACCTTGATAGTCTTTTGGAAGCTTACCGTTTTTATAATCAATATATCCTTTTTGAACTTCTTTTGGAAACATTTTTATAACACGAAGTCTATATTCATAATCTGAAAAAGTATCATCAAAATATTTTAAATTAAATTCAACGGCAGGCATACCATTTAACTCATATCTACTCCTGCAATAACTGACTGGCAATTCTTGCAGATAACCAACACTTTTTTGAGCTATTTTATACCCATAATAGCATCCATTTTTAATTACTTTAAGAGCTATCTCGCCAAACTCTTTTTTCAAATTGCTATTTTCCAAAAGGGTACAAGCTTTATACCAGCCTTCTATGACTTTTTCTTTCTTTAGTTTTTCATCATATATCATTGGATTTACTACCCAATCATATCTAAATAAAAAAGCCATATATCTACAAAGCCTAGAATAAATGCCACTTTTATCAAAATAAAAATTAGATATAGATCTAAGCTCTGCCAAGTTATGGTTTTTAATAGCTTTTTCAACTTTTTTTCTATCTATTTTATTACTGCGTTTATACCAATAATCTAAATCCGCGGTAACATCGTTTTTTAGTGTTTCTCTGCCAACTTTAATTTTATTAAAGTTTAAGTTTGCGGGGACTGAAGATTTAGCACTGTTTTTTAGTCTAAAGTCTCTTTGGTCTTTATCTCTTACCTCTGCCAAACTTTCACCTCCTTAATAGCCAGCAGCCGTCATGATATAGTCATAACTTAATTTATTTTCATCATAATATGGAATTGTTACTAATTTTATGCGGTTTTTTAAGCAATATTTTCTTTTTAAAGTATCATTATATTGCTGTCTATGAAGTCCTCTAGCACCACCATATTTAGATACACTTGAATAATGTTGTTTGCCTTGAAACTCTATAAGAAAATCAAGTTCATCAAACTCATCAAATATAGCAAAATCAAATCGGAGTGGTCTTCCGCTTGAACTTACAAGATCTGCAAATTCATATTCTTCAATAAAGGGGATTCCAGCATCCTTTAGTATGCTATAAATTTTTACTTCGCCAGCAGAATCTCTCATTTTAAATAACTCCTAACATATTAGATATTCTACTATTTATTTATAAAAAACTAACAGATAAAGTAACCCCCTTTTGCCCATAAAAAACTAATGTTTTGTAAAAAACATAAAATCTTCTATTTTACGAGTTTTATGTTTACGTTCTTTGTCTTCTTCAAGTGAACAGAAGTATAAAGCATAAATAAAAGCAGAAAACTTATCCTTTTTAATCTTCCTATTGGATTGTTTTAGAATAATATTAGCACCCTCATTTTCTTGTATGAGATTCATCATTTGATCTCGCAAAATACTTGTTTGGCTATAAGGCATTAAATAATCAGCTCTTTGTAATGCTGTCATTTTCTGTCCTTGAGATTGAGCTAATAATTTATTTTTAGCAACATTCTCATCAATCAAAAACCGCATTCTTCCGTTAGTAATTTGATTCTTACAATAAGCATACATTTCAGAGTTTAATGCTTGATTCGCTTTCATAATATAAAGCAAGTCTCTAATTGTATTCTCTGTTTCCATATTTTTATATTTGCGGTCTTCATCATTTACTACTCCCCAGCCATACATTGTATCTCCTGTATCTGGATCAATAGTATCACAAACAAGCAAATCAACAAGACCTGCTCCAACTCCATTACCGTCAACTACAACGCACTTACACTTAAATTTTTCATAAATTTTTTTAAGTTTAATAGTTTGAATAATAAAGTTTTCTGCTTCAATAGTATAAACATTTACAAGTTGTTTTATCCATGTTCCCCTGGAGAGAAGAGAAACTTTGAGTATTACAACTTCTGTAGTACATTCAAATCTACCGACGTCTACGCCCATTACATAATAACCATTTTTACCAATTTTATTGCTATGTTCATACTCTGCCATATTTAATACTCTATATTTTTCAAATCTTTGAGAATCGAAGAAAGCAGATTCTACATCTCCAGTCCATTTGCTCTCGTATTCTCGATCAAAAGATGCTTCATTGAATGTCCCGTCAAGTTTAAGTTCCCTAACGAAATCTTTACTCAAAAGACCTTCTACTACAGGAACTCTCCATGAACCACCTAAAATAATAGCATCTTTTGGTTTGGCTACAGACTGACAAAAAATTTGTAAAAGCTTTTCATAACTAAAACTATTTTTATAACCTGCGGTTGTTCTTTAATATTCTACATAAGACGCTACTCTTATATACGTTCTCTTATGAACTGCTATATGTTACCATATAGAATAGACTATATCTTCACCCATTTTATAAAATGGGGCCTCCCGTTTCCACTATCAATCGCTTATAGTGTACGTCTTTCGACTAGTCGTTGAACGTTCTGCTATTCGCAGCTTCGCTGCTGATTGTCCTTTTATATAAGGAGTTCCCAGCAATTAGAGAGGTATCTTTTTTACTTATTACTAAGTAACGACGCATAATATTTTTGTTCTGTTTCTGTTAATTTGTTGTATTCAATAAACCAATCTTTATAAGTATTTCCTTTAGCCAATTCAGACAAAACATATGGCTGAACATTAAAATCTTTAGCTAAACATTTTACAGGTTTTATTCTATACTTTTTATTACTCAATGTCATAAAACACTGTTCTTTAGATAATTTTCTTTTTTTATATAAAGCATGACTGGCAGATAGTTTTTCATCAAAACAAAAAGAACTACAAAAAATATTAAATATTTCTTTTCTTTTTTCTAATGGCATTTGGCAATACTCATCATGAACCTCACAATGATTAACGCCTTTTCTAATTCTACTAATTGTTGTCTTCGTAACATCAAAACAGTCTGCGAGAATTTGACCGGGGCGAGAAGAAAATTCACACACCGCAAGAATTGTCAAAATATCGCTTTTTATAAGATGGCTTCCTCCATTTGAAGGTCCGAAATTTCCTCCCTCATTTTGATTATAACCATTGTAGTAAGAATCATACTCTTTAATATATTTTTTTTCTAAGTCAGATATTTCATTGTAAGAAACATCGCCCTTAAAAACTTCTTTAAAAGAAAAATTATTTTTTCCGTATATGTTAAATTCTTTTTGCATAAAAGAATTATCATGCCTATTACAATTTAAATCTGTAAAATGCCTATTTCTTCTTCGTTGAATATTATTGGTTAGCCCTATATATTTTTTATGATTTACTTCATTCTCTATTTTATAAATGTAATACATATTAATTGACCCTTTCAAAGTTTCAAAATATTTATTTGTTTACATTTATAAATAAAAACTAAATACAACTTTTTATAACGTTTAGACCAAAAAAGTTTACGTAAATTTGAGACTTATTTAATCGTTCATTTGGATCAACCTGTCCATTTATCATTCTAGAAACATTCATAGTAGGAACAATAATCTCATTTAATACATCTTGATCAATTCCTACACATTCTTCCATAAGTCCTGCCTGAAAACGTCTTCCACGAGTTTTTTCACTCGCCGCAATGTTTTCTAATGTTGACCCATTTTTAAATTGATAAACAACAGTGTCTTTTGTTTGTCTTGTTTTTGCGTTTGTACCACGAGTATCCCATTCAATTTCTTTAGCAAAAGCAGGTATAAGCTTACAGATTTCTTCAACTTTACTTGATAGAATCCCCGCACTTTGCTCTTTACCGCCAGCAACAGTGAATAATTTTGCTCCTGGATATAATGTAGCTTTTATCATAAGACCCATTACAGACATAAATGATTTAGACCACGCACGCACAAAAGTCGCATAAACATATCTATGTCTCATGATCGCGCGCAAAAACACTCTTTGATAAAAGAAGAAATGAAAAGTATTATCAGGATTAAGACTACAAAGATAATCAATAAATTTATCTGGATATAACCTCCAATAGCTAATCATGTCTCGATAATCATCAAGATGTTTAACTATTCTTTCTTTAGTTATTTCATCTTCAATATGTTTTACCCCAGTATACTTATTCTCACCTAATAAATCGTTTAACGACACACTAAATATCACCTCCAAAAGAATCAAGGAGCATTTGCGCATCTCGTTCAATTTCATTATCAAGATAATCTTGAAAATCTATTGCTTCTTGATCTGAAAGAGTGTCTTCTTCAGCCTCTTCTTCTTTAGATGTTATTAACCCCTTATTCAAATCAATATCATTACCACTTTGTTCCGCTTTATCAAGCTTATCAATATAAGTTTGAATCAAATCACTAAGATTTAGTTCATTAGTTGCTAAATTATAGTTGTATGATTTCAAATCTTTTATTGTAAAATCAACTTTATCTTGCGGGTATTCATCTGGGTCTATAAATTCTTTGATTGGGCCACCCTCACGTTCGCATAACGCAACAAGTTCTCCAACAGAGTCAAGATAGCGTTCTTGTTCTTCTTTGTTTTGAACTTCTGTAAACTTACCAGCTTTCCGCAATTGATCATATACACTTGCTAATTTTTGATATGACTGTGTATCGCCCACATCTAACGCTTCATCCATTTTTAACGAAGTTTTACAAATCTTTTTTAAGGTATCTTCACGATCTACGTTTAGTTCATATTCATTAGCATATTTATTATATAGCTTCTCCATTTGGACTAATTGAGAAGGTTGATATAAATATCCCCATTTCATTAGTAAATATTGATATTCTTCATCCGTTAATTGTTTGCGGATTTCACCTTCATCTGCTCCTTGTTGGATAGGCTTTATAGCCTCTTCTTTAAGCGCAATAAACTCTTCTTCTTCTTTATCAATAGAACTAGGGGTTTCAGGAGATAGAGTATCATATTGTGCTTTGGATATTTTTCCTTCTTCTAATTCTTTTTGAAGCTGTAAGACATAATCTTTATCTACTGTTGCTTCTCTTCTCTCTTTAGCCATTTCTTGAGCCATATTTAGTTTATCAGAATCCGCAAAACAATAATCCGCATATTGTTTCATATTCATAGTTCTAATATATTTGCCGATTACAGACCTATTACTAAATTTAGCAGGATTCTTGAGATAAATATCATTTGCCATTTTAATCCACACATTTTTAATATATGGAATATCAAACATTTCAAGAATCCAAGAGAATGTGGTGTAGTCATAGTTATCTATATACATAGTAAGACAATCAACGCAAATATCTATTCGTTCTTTTGTCTTTTTCTTAAAAAATTTAGTTGCCGCACGTTCTCTTCCGCATTTTTTACAAATTATCTTTGGTTCATCGTGTGGACTAATAACTTTATTTTCATCCATTATTTATTCTGACCTCTACATTCTTTACAGACACTATAAAAGCCATCTTTAGAAGTATTCTTTGAAAAGAAAAAAGGGTGTGCTAATTTCACCTCACCGCATTTCCCGCATTGTTTCCAGTTTCCATATTCCTCATTTGTATAATACCAAATAAGATAATCTTTTTGAGCTTGTTCTGCCATCATCTTCGGAATTCTTTTTCTCCATAAAGTAGAAAAATATTGTTCGCTATGTTGAATACTATAATGATTAAGCATTAATTCAGCTACTTCTTCATTTGAACGCCCATCCACTCTCCAACAAAGAAGATCAAAAAGAATTTTGTTATCTGGGAGAAGAGTTTCTTCTGCCAAATTCTCTAGATCCAGAAGGAGAAAATGCATATCTGAACGCAAATCATCAACACATTCTTGTTTTAATTGCGCATAGTAGCAAAGTAAAAATGAAATGTGCGCGGGGTTGAATAAAGATATAATACAGTCTGAATGCGGGATTCCATTTTCATCAATCGTTATATTCTCCTCTAATGGCATATGCGCCATATTTTTTACTTGATTAGATGGATGTCCTTTGGCTGGAATACCTCTAAAAGATGCTTTTAAGATATATTGTTCTTGATATTTTGAAATGATTTGTTGTTTAAGAGAATATTTTTTGCTGCCAGTATCAGCTGCGTCAAACTGTCGTTTTAAACTTTCAATCATTTGAAGATTACTTTTAAGCCCTGGGATTTCCTCTATATCTTGTTGGGTAATGGGGTCTTTTGGATCTAGGATTTGATTCTTGTCATTGCGGATCATGGCATATAAGCCGTCTTCGCCATTCTCAAGATTCGCCACCATTGCTTCTAAAGAAACTTGACGCTTTCCTACTGTAATATTTCTATTGCGGGTGATGATACAATGCTCTTGTTCTTTTTCTTTTTTAGTTTGATTTTTATCAGCTACAAAAAGAATATAGTCACTCATGTAACCTAATACTTTATTATTTATTTTATCTGGTGGAGTCTCTTTTAAAAGTTGCTCCACATAAGCAGTCCTTTCTTCTGGGCTGGTCAAAGTATAATCAAATTTCATCGAGGTCCTTTCAACATATTTTTAAGACATGTTCATTGTAGCACAGAACATAGTTAGTTGTCAACCTTTTTTAACAAAAAATTTGAAAAATATAAAAATTTTTATTATAATATAAATATAAGAAAAAGTAAAGGAGAAAACAAATGGGATTTGGACAAAATTTTTGTAGAAACATGGCTAAAAGAAGTTATCAATATGCGGTTAGAAGCACTTATGATTTATTCAAACCAGCAAAATCCTCTAACTATAGCCCCTCCTCTTATTTTTATGAGCAAGAAAAAGAAGAGAGGAAAAGAGAAGAGAAAAAAGGATATGATAAAAATGGTTGGCCCTATATCTGGGGAAGGCACGAAAAAGCTATTTTTCAGGGTAAGGAATATGACATTGAAGAAGTAGACGGAAAAATGATTACTTTGAGCGATGGAAAAAGGCATCGTTTGAGCAGCTGTATTTTGGTGGATAAATTTGCTGGAGGAGAATACTAAAAACGTCGTGAGGAAATGAGAAAAACGTCGTGTTATAAAACGACAAAAACGTCGTGAGTTTGTCGTGGGCCTCCACACAATCTCCACACAATCTCCACAAATCCCACATATAGCCCCCACACCAGACTCCTAAGCACCTGACCAAAACGCAGGGCTTGCGCGACGCACCCCGCCCTTTTCATCAGTTCGCTACCTAACGGATCACGCGCTCATCAGTGAGCTACCTAACAACACGCGCGGTGTTAGCCAAGGTGAACACTAGCCCAAAAAAGGAAGGCACCTCATCAGCAGGTGCCTTGCCATTAGGTGCCTCACCGCTTAGTCCTCGTCCTCAGAAAACGCTTGTTTATCCTCGTGCCAGAACAGGTCTTTCCCCGTGATAGCGGAGAGGACGCTACGCAACTGCTCCTCAAGTGCCATAGCTTCATATAGCTCGCCGAAGGTATAATATGGCTCATCGCTTTCATACACGTCTGTCTTAACCCTCACCGTCTTGCGCGAGCACTCAACAAGGCGATCCTTGAGCATGTCGATGATGTCGTTCACGTTATCCATGATCGGGTTCCTTTCTGATCTCTTTCTGACAGTTATCAGTATAGGGCATCGCGCTTATCGTGTCCACCTTGATCGGGCTGTCTCCACAAGTCCTCCGCAACTCTCAAGTGTGGAGGTTATGTGAAGAACGTTGACCCTCATTCATCCTTATGATATAATAGAAGTGGACCACATTCATATGTTAGCTAAGGATAACACCTTATTATTCTATATATAGAATAATAATAGTCTTCAGGAAACCCCGCGCCAGGATGCCCTTGCCTGTGGAGGATCGACCCTTGGTCCCTTGTATGTCTTTCTTTCTTATCTCATCTTCTCCCCTTTCCTTGACTAGTATATTACTACCTGCGGGCTGTCATGTCAACACCTTTTCTGATCTTTTTTTCTTTATCTTTATGCTTGCGTATCCATCTGCTTTATGGTAAACTATGCGATAGCAACACGACGAAAGGACTACTATGAACAAGGTTATATGTTTTGATCTTGATGGCACTCTTGCGGACTTCTATAGCGTGCCTTTTTGGTTGGATGCTATCGCGCACGAGGAGACTTATCCATATCGCCACGCAAAGCCATTAATCCCGTTCGATCTACTCGCTCAACTTGTAGCACACGGGTACAAGCTCACGATCATCAGTTGGAACGCGAAGGGCGCAAGTAAGGAATATAGCAAAGCGGTCAGGCGTGAGAAACTCAAATGGATAGAACGAAACTATGGGAACTTATTTTCAGAGATTCATATAGTGAAATATGGTACCCTGAAGCACGGCACTATCCACGAGGACAAGGCAACACTGATCGATGATGATCAAGACGTGCGGGACAGGTGGAAGAAAGGAGACACGATCGACGCTGATGATACTGATGCTCTGATCGAATGGATCTATAACCTTATTGAAAGCGAGGGCTTGTAATGTTTATTATTCTAGGGCTTGTCTTTATGGCTATGTTCTTCTACGATCTGCGATCCTACCTGTTTGATTATCAAGTAGGGCGTGAGGACTTTTCTAGTATGGGCGCGTTAGTGTATGCGATACACGCGCAGGAACCTGTCCACCATATCGAGATCATGCTATCGCTTGCGTTTGCTGTTGGATGCTTTATCGTTGCGTCGCAACCCGTTCAAACTGTCTCATCTTTTTGGTAGAAAGTGCTTGACAGGCAAATAATAAGGTAGTAGAATAGTCCTATCAGCTAAAGGAAAGGACGCAACTATGAACTACTTCACTTACAAGCCTACCGTTGAAGAATACAATCGTTATTGCCCGCGATGGAAGAAGGTTCTTGATCTCACGATCTACTCTGTAACCTTCCTCGTGGTTGTTTGGGGGCTAATGTTCCTCGGGCATGTTATTTATACACTTCTCTAAAAATATCGAAGGAGCCTATTGTAAGGCTCCTTTTTTTATGCTATAATAATAATGGGGAAGTATGCCTAAAATTTTATGAAGATTTTATAATTTTATCCCGATATTCCTTGACAATAATTTTATTTGTGTATCAAAAAATAACCTATTGACCGCACTAACACGATCCTCTATACTGTGAAACAGAAGGTTGAGTTATCCAAAAGGAGAAGCTATGAACAAGGAAGATAACAAGATCAAGATCACACCTGAGAAGGTTTGGGAAGGCGTTGCTTATGTTTGCCTTGCCCTCACTATCGCGGGGCAAGTGTTCACTACTATGGACGTCTTGATCGCGCAAATTGTTTGGCTTATCTCAAACGTCCTTTTTGTTGCAAGAGACTTCGCGTTGCGTCGTCCTGTCAGTGACAAGGTGAAAGACGTCGCTATGTTAGGTTTGACTATTGGAATCGTTGTCGTTCTTATTTTCTAAAAAAGATTAAAGAAAGTGCTTGCGCGATGAGGGTTGCGGTGCTATAATAGTGTTAACGAAAGGCAAGAAAGAAAGGAAGTCCCAAAATGTCTGGTATCGCTATTCTCCTCGCTCCGCTGTTCGTTATCGTTCCCGTCGCAGTCGCAAGCTTTGGTTTCCTCGCTATCGCAAGTAAAAAGTGGCGGTTGTAGAAAGGTAAAGGGGGGAAGGGTGAAAGCCCTTCCCGCGCGATCATAGTCCAGAAGGAGAAAGATAGAAATGTGCGGATTATGTGAAGGCACTTGCTTATTTCTCACCATCTGGTATATTTATAAATGTGAGGTAGATATGCGAATAGCACGGACTACAACTCATTGCGAGATAGCGAAGTGCGCGCTAAAATAGTTACCCATAGTAAACTTTTAATTATAAAATAAACCAAAGCTAACATTTCAAGAGTCTACCCCTCATTATAATCATATGATACACTAGGCAAGACCAACCTGTCAAGTATTTTTTTGTAAAATTCACAAGAAATACACGACTGTGACGCTTCGCGCGCGTTGCTGTTTGCAACGTGAAGGTTATGTGAAGAGTATTGTATTCATGATCCGCCTATGATATAATGGAACTGATGCCGCAAAAGATATGATACAATTATTACAATTCTGTATCATTTCTAAAAAAGGTATTGACTTTTTATGAAAAGTATGCTATAATCTAAACGTTATCACTGATAACCAAAGGATAACTTTTATAGCGATAGCTATAAACAAGTTAGTCAAATACAACTTTTCAAGTTGCGTAGTTCAAAACGCAATACTCCAAGAAAAGTAACAAGCGCGTGAACGTTTGACAACGGCAAACGTGAACGCTAGCGAGCGTGTTTAGCGTAAGATAAACCGCGAGCACGCAACGAACTAATGACGTGATAATGTTTATCTTATGTTTAGGGCGAACTATATTCTGATAACGGAATAATATTCTTTCAAAAGAATACTTGACAAACTGATCCGCAATGACTAATATAATAGTTGCAAGTTATCCAATAGGAAAGGTTGAGACTATGAAATGCTTTAATCTGCGAGAACAAATCTCTGAAATTCTTTCTTTTATTCCTGACGAAGATCTCGTCCCTCTTAAAGGCGATATTGACCGCGAGATCAATAATCGCAAGAACGAAGAACTCAACAAGCTAAAGAAGAACGCAGAAGAAGCCCTTAAAAGCTTTCTCGATGCAGGCGGGTATGTTATTGGCGGAGGTGTAACCTATGGTTCTATTGGAGAAGACTTCGATCTGAATGAGCCTATTATTTTTCTAGGCTAGGTCCCAAAGGGGCGAGCAAAAATCGCCCCATTTTTTTTATTGACGTATTCCAATCTTTATGTTATAATAACTGTAGTGTTAAACAAGAGAAAGGATAACCAAATGGCAAACGTTAACATCACTATCAATTATAGCCTTGACATGCCTGAAGTCGATGATATTTATAATCTCGATGATCACGATCTTATTGATGAGAAGCTCAACGAGCTTGAAGATGAGATCAGTAACGATCCCCTCTATTTCATTGAACGCTTTGGAAGTGATGTGTGGGGTGAAGTTATTCTTTAGAAAGGTCTATCCAAATGGCGAACAAAATGTTTGAGAAGATGCTAAACCTTGAGAAGGCACTGAATCTTGAGAAAACGATCAGGGATATTCAGAAAGCAGGAGGTTCTATCATTTACAAGCCAAACGCAGTGGGTTTCGTTGACGTTATCCGTGGCGTGTATTATGAGGTAACTATCTACTAAAATAACCCGCAAAACGCGGGTTATTTTATTTATCTTATAATATGAACATTCCTAAAGAAAAAGCTTGACGACCTTTTTTTCTTATGGTATAATGGATTTATCGAAAGGAAGAAAGAAAGGAAACTTAAATGTTTGTTACTATTGAAACCCGCAAGGCCAATACTCCAAGCATCCTGCGTGATACTAAAACTATTGAAGTCGAAAACGCTATTAACTTTCTTGATATTTTGAGCAAGAGTATGGTAATTAATGAAACTGTCAAAAAGGCATATCGCACGCCAAACAGGTTTATTGCTCATGTTCTCGCCTGGGATGGAAGTATTATCATTCTCACTTATAAAATAGCATAACCATTTGCGGGGATTCTCCGCATTGACGCTAAAGCCCCTTTTCAGGGGCTTTTTTGTTATCTGAAGTCGGACGAAAAATTTTACCACGCATTCAGCAAGATGTCAAGAACTTTTTTCAAAAAATTTTCTACCGTGATCACGTCCCGCATTCCTACTATTGCCCTGCTATTGGAAATGCCCCTACAAGCCATTTTAAGCCCGTTTAAGCCCCTATCACGACAATACCTTATTTTAAGGTGGACTACTAGGGCTTGACAGGCTGTTGTAGCGTCTCCTTGCGGCTCAAAGGTGCTACCGTCGCGCACATATTTCCTTCACCGCATCTTCACAATTATTTCCACAATTCCTTCACAACTAAATATAGTTAGTTCGCTGCCTATTGGATAGTATGCTACCTAAATATCTGAATCCAAATATGGCGCTTTGCGCCCAATGTGAAGGTTATGTGAAGGGTATTGCATATTCCGCAAGATCTGATATAGTAACGATTGTAAGGTGAGTGCGGGAATACTGTGAATCACAACTTATTGCGGGATAGCGTAGTGTATCAAAAAAAAGTTTACCATAGAAAACTATGAAAAATATTCCAAGGCTAACTTAAAAATAAACCTTGGTAAACTAAAAAATATTCCATGGCTAACTTTTTGAGGGTACACCTCTTATTGTAACTACAGGATACACTAGGCGGAATCTAATTGTCAACTGTTTTTTCTAAAATTCATAGAAAAAACATAAATAGCCAGCATTGATCCAAATGTGGTGAAAATGTGAAGGGAAAAAATAATACTGGACTTCGCGACCTAATGCGCGTAATATAGTTGGCGCGGAAAGGCAAAGGGCAAATCCGCAAGGGCAACCCGCCCACTGATGTCATATCAAGCTGTATGAGATCCGATAAGTAGGAAGGTAACTAAGCAATGGCTCGCAATTATCTCGTGATCGATACGGAAGGCGTAGACACGCAGAAGCGCACGGACGGACAACCTAACCCCACAAGCGGCTTGTTCTACGATCTAGGCTATCTCGTGATTGATGGTGAAACGGGTGAAGTTCTTCAAGCTCGCTCATTCATAAATAGCGACGTATTCTTTAACCTTCCCCTCATGCGATCCGCCTACTATGCAGAGAAGCGCCCGCAATACCTTGCGGGAATGGGCACTGATTGGGAGGTAGCAAGCACCCTCACGATCTACCGTACCTTGAAGGAGGATATTAAGACCTATGAGGTGCGCGATCTGTGGGCATACAATGCCCGCTACGATATGGCGATCATGAATTCAACGATCCGCCAAATGTCAAACGGGTTTCAGGCGTATTTCATCCCCTTCAAATGTCGTTGGCGTGATATTTGGGACTACGCAGGATCTACGATCTGTAACACCCGCAAATTTGTGAAGTGGTGCCTTGAAAACGGATACACCACGGCGAACGGAAATCCCTCCACAAGCGCGGATACTGTAGGAAAGTACCTGCGAGGCGATCAGGACTATATCGAACGTCACACGGCGTTACAGGACGCGAGGGATGAGGCCTTTATCTTGAGTGAAGCCCGCAAGCGCAAGCAGAAGGCGCGGCACTCCATGGGGCAAGGTTGGAGGGATAGTTCTCAACTGCTTCGCAAGTTGAGAACAGCGTAGCATGCAAGCAACCTAAAGAAGTCCATGGACTAAGAAAAGCCCTCGATTATGAGGGCTTCTTCTTTATGGTAAAGTTACACAGGACTAACTTATCGAGGTCGGGCGAAATTTTACCACGTTCTCCTGGAGCTGTCAACAACTTTTTCTCAATCTTCACAATTCCTCCACAAATGCCCGGATTCCCATAATTGTAAAGATTTTATGAAAAAGTATTTCATTTCATGGTACCACGAGGTATAATAGTCTTGGATCGTTTTTTCAAGTTACCTATGACTAACTTATCCAGGAGGTGAAAAGTTATCCCGGGCTAACGCGTGCGGGAAATGTGGATCGAATGTGTAGACGGGCGATTCTCGCGAAGATCAAGGCCTATCGGAGGTATTATATCAGTGTCGAAAGGGACAAGGAAGCGATCAAAGGGATCGCGCCCAATCGACCAGAAAGGAGCCTACTATGGCTAACAAGAATTTCACCATGACGAATGCACAGGCTATCGCTCGCGCGATTGAAGCCCTCAACAATTTGGGTAGCACCGATAGCGAGCTTATCGAGAAGCTCACCCATATGCACAAGATGGCAACTAAGAAGCGTCCTAGCTCTGAATCGCCCGAAGCGAAGGAAACCCGCGAGGTGCTTATGCCTGCAACGCTCGCCTTCATGAAGGCAAAGGGTGAACCCGTTTCGTGGCGTGACGTTGCGGAGAACGTGCGCGGTATCACCACCTCGCAGAAAGTGTCCGCGGTCATGAAGAAGCTTATCGCAAGCGGTGAGGTCACTAAGGAATACGACGGGCGATCCACGATCTACCGTCTCGCTGAATAGGCAACGGGCGGGGATGAAATAAGCCCCGCCTATTCTCAAAAAAGGATTATCCCCCGTGGTAGACAATAGTCCTGCGGGGGATTTTTGCGCCTATGAAAAAGTTTACCGTGGTGAATTTCCCGAGGTCGGACGAAATTTTAGCACAACGATCAACCAATGTCAAGAACTTTTTTTGAGAATTTTTTTCTCCTCATTTCAGATTCCCGCTATTCCCCGCAAATGCCTACCAGAAGCCTTGAGAAGCCTTCTAAGGCCCTATCTTGCGCGCGGCCTACCTTAAAGCGGCTGAAAATGCTTGACAAGCATCAAACGACACGAGAAGCACCGCTGAAGGGCTTATGAAACAACACACAACTAATTCACCGCATTTTCACATAAAATAGCACGAAGTGCACAATTGAAAACACTAAATATCCATATGGAGATATTGTGTTGCGGCTCATTTTATGATATAATAGAAATGGCATACCTGATTATCCTCATTTGAGTATTATTCTCACTGTGGTATTATTCTTATGCGGGGATTATTCTCGATTTAGGATATTATCCTCGTGCGGATATATTCTCACGCATGTATTATTCTCATTTTGGTATATTCTCATGTGAGCATAACCCGCATTATCCTAAATCCAGGCGAATTGGGTCGTGGTCTGGTCTGTGCGCTCTATACGCCCCGTTTTCATCGAACCTGGGATCTGGAGCCAGCTCAAAAAATCCCGCAATCCCGCTATTCTTCTCTATACGCTCTCGATTCATCGCCCCTATGCTTTATCTCTCCTCCTGGATATTATACGCTCTCAATCCATTACTGTTGGATAACTAACTAAATAATATAAGGATAAAAAAATAGGACTCCCGTACCACCAGGAGTCCAAATCAGAAAGGAGGAACACTATGTTCCAAGAGAAAGGGGCATTATCTGCGGACTTCCACACATAATTCTATGAAAGAAACGACTTACGCCTTAGCTTTACGCTTCTTGCTAAGTGTAATTTCGTAGTTGTCTTCTCCAATAGCAAAGGCAATTACACGTTCTTGATTCGTAACCTCTACCTCCTGGACATTAACTCCAAGAGCATCAGATACTTGTCCACTCATAAGATACTGATAAAAAGATTGAATAAGAGTGCGCTTGACCTCATCTGGTTTGCGGGAAGGAGACTTACGCTTACACCCAATCTTCACTTTACCCGCGCCATTTGCCTTTGCTTTATTAGTAAGCTTAGTTACTTCATCATTCTCAATATAACCCTCATCAAAAAGGAATAGATTAATAGCTTCAGAAGTAGTACAACCAAGCGTGCGCTTATGCTTCTTGATTACCTCATCAGGAATTTCTACAGTCTGCTGTTTTTCTCCATTGATAAAAGTATACTTCATATGTATTAACCTATTCTTTCTTGATTAGCTTTAGCCCCTAACGGAGCACCTATTGGAGCAAGGGAGGATATAAACATCTCCCTCACTCCGTTATAAACAACTTCTCTCTTGCTGAATTAAGAAGTGCTTACGCAAGAACATAACCCATTGGTTCAGACTTCTTGATGGGCGGAACCTTCACTACCTTATCCATCTGGACAAGCTTGCGGAATGCCGCAGATACCTTTGCTACATTACAGTCAAACTGGGTAGCAAGCTCCTTAGATGTAAATACATGATCAGAATCATCTGCCATAGCAGTAGCAACACCAAGCGCAAACTCTACAGCCTCTTCATTTTCCTTGCGGGGCTTGTTGAGTCGAGCAATCTCCTTGGTAAGAATCTCAACGGCAGTGTCAAGCTCTTCCCCAGTCATCTCTTCAACCTCACCCGTGAAGTAGTTGAGCATCATCTCAAAAGTTTCTTTCTTAGTCATATCAGGGTTTCCTTTCTTTTTTTCTTTCCCCTTTCGATATTTATATTATAGCATATTTTTTTATCTGGTGTAAAGAACTTTTTTGAGCAAATGCGCAATTTTTTTGAATGAAAATTGAAAATAATAATTCAAAATGAGAATTGAAAATGAAAAATGAAACTTATAATTCAAAAATGAAAATGAAATTCTAAAAATGAAAATGAAAAATGAGAATTCTTATTCAAAAATGAAAAAATATGGCGGGAATCTTACTATTTTTGAATAAAAATGAAAAAATAAATATGAAATTATTATATTATTTTAATTTTAGAGCATCATTCTAATAAGTATTTGCCCTAGCCCAGCACCGCAATCAAATTATCCATTGTGTTGACTTTTAAATATTTAGCAGTCTTTATTCTTCTATTTAGATATTCAAGAGTAAGCATATCAATCTTATCATATTTTATTCTCAATATCTTTATAAAATTATCTATACAAAATTGATTTTTGATAGCGTCTCTTTTTTTGTTTTCTCTTAAACTTATAATACTGTTGCCCCAACCAACGTAATGTTGTTGTCCATCTACTTCAATAACTATATTTTCAGATGGTATATAAAAATCATACCTATAGGCTTTGAGTTCTGGAAAGCTTTTTTCTTTTTCATAAGTATAATCCAGTTGCATAAGCATTGATTCTATGATTTTTTCAAAGGAGGATTGATTATCTAAATTATCCAATAATACACCTCCTTTATGTTTACCATAATCGTTATAGTTATTTTATTTTTGTTTGAAAAAGTTCTTGACGGGCGGTAGTATAGAAACGCACAGTTCCACTGTAACATTCAACAATTACCTCAATATTAGTCCTTATGTCAACCCTTTTTGTTCTTTCTATTCTCCAAAGCACTAATATAAACTCTAATACAGTGTCTAACAAATTCGTTTTTAGACATACTCATCGATTTTGCCCACTTTTCAACTAAATCATAAAGATTCTCTGGCAAACCAATTTTAACTTGTTTCAAAATTCCTCCCTATGATTTAATATTTGCTTCAGTTTTCCATCTGTGAGATTTTAACATTCTTTTCCACTAAAACTCCGTATCTCCACGTCTAATACTATAAAGATAATCACTTACCTCTGTAAGCATTACACACCTAATACACTTATCAACTACTTCTGGACTAACATTCTTCAACTCATAAAACACCAAAGAAGTAAAACCTATCTTTTTCATAGCACGAATAAGTTCTTCATCCTCTGTCCAACCTTCAATACACTCTTCAACTTCACTCTTATCTTTGAAGATTCCATTATAATAACCAGTTATGTCATCGCTATACATCATTTCCTGAATGAATCTAATCCAAGCCTTATCATAGCAATAATACTCTCCATTTCAAGTATCCGCATAAAACCTGTCAAAAGTTCCATCCCACTCTCGACGAGATAAGGCGTATTTTACTTGCTCATAATATTTATCATATACCGCACCCATTAGCCATACATCTCCCAAACATACTCTTTAACAGCACCCTCCACATGACCCAACATAGCACATCTAATAATAACATCCGCTACTTCTGGACCACGGTTAACAACATCTTCAATTCTATCGCCCATTTCCTCCAAGAGCCAAACAATATCTTCATCCCAAACAAATTCACCCAAAGACTCTTCAGCTTTCTTGCGGCTAAACCAATAACTTCCGCTAGCGTTACCCGTTACACTATCATCCATATAAAGGTCTTCATAAAATTCATCCCAGGCATCATCGAAGTCGCTTTCAAGATAATCATCAAAGTTTTCATCTGCTACATCACAAGCATCCTTATAAACTTCCTTATAATACTTATCATAAACAGCGCCCATTCTAAATTCCTTTCTCAACACAATCACAAATATCATCTACAATATGGTCAGTCCATTCAAATTCTTTTTGCCATTCAGCTCCACCTACCACAAACTTATCACCCACTTGTAAAATACTTATTTGCGAATCTCGCCCTGGATTGATATAAATCACTTCAGTGTCCTCATTTACAAAAGGACGATACTTCATCAACTTAAAACTAACATTTTCAAGCACGTAATTCATATCTTTCCCCTTTCGATATAACTATTATAACATATTTCAATAGCAACTGTCAAATAATTTTTTAACATATTTAGAATAAAACCTACTAAAATTCTTCTAAATATTTCTCATATACCTCTTTATTTTCATTCTTATTTCTAGAATATTCTAAATAACATTTTGCGCCAGTAGGATAAACATTGACCATATCAATCAATTTATCAATATCCGTATCTCCGCCTAAATGTCCATTATAAAGCTTCGTCACTCCTTTATCTTTCAATATTTCTAATTCCATAATAATTTCTCCAGAAGTAAGAGATAAATCTTTTTCAAATTCTTTATTAACTTCCTCTCTAGCAACGATTTGCGCATGCGATTTTAGGTTAGCTTTGTATAACTCTCTATAAGGCGCAGGATGACCATTTTGAACTTTAAAAATTGGATCATCACTAAACTCTAACAGCTCAACGCTCTTTAACGTTTGTAAACACTGTTCCATAATTTCAGAGTTTCTATAGCTATAGCTATACCCAGCCATTTTTAATAATTCTTTTTTAGAAAAACAATAATTCTCAAGATATTCATACGCTAAATGAATATTATACTTATTGAACAAATAGCAGTATACTTTGAAAGCTAGAGGAGATAAACAATTAAGACAATATTTTGCGGTTTCAAAGTCTATTTTTAAGAATCCATTACCCTTAATAGGATTTAGTTTACATATATCACCTTCAATCTTTAAACACCCAATTTCTTCAAAAGTATTCAAGATGACATCGATTTTTCGAGCACCAATCTTTAGTCTCCTTTTCAACAAATTCTTAAAATCAGATTTATAGAAAACTCTACAATTATATTTCTTATCAACATATCCACTCATATTAGCTAATGCTAAAGCTGACATATTATAGTTCTTATTTTTTAATTTTTCTTCATCAACGTCTAACAACATAACATGTTTCATATTTAAACTCCTTCAATCACGTTATATACATTTTTTATATAAAAAGAACAACTGTAAAATATATCTTTAATCTTATATAATATCTTTAATCTTTAATCTTATAGGTGACTACATTTTTTTGATACGTAGTATACGTTTTTTTGATACGTAATATACTTTTCTAAGAAAACGTGATATACGTTTTTTTGATGCGATATATACGTTTTTATATAAAAAACAAGCTTTAAAAAATAACTGTACAAAAATCGTGTAAAAATGTATATCACGTAAATCAATCGTCTTGTTCCATAATATCAAAAATGCTATTCACCGCACAAAGAACTTTTTTTGGTCCTCCATTTTCTCCTAAATCATAAACACTCTCATGGATATATCTAATTAATCCTAATTCTTCAAGATGATTGATAATATCTTTAAACATATTACAATTTCTATTACTGTAACTATATCCACACATTTCAATAAGTTCTTTGATCGTAAAACGATTATTGTCAAAAAACCAATATTCATCTTTCTTTAAATATAAAAAATAACAATAAATTTTAAGCTCTAAAGCAGATAAATTTCTAATACAAAATACAACTTCGTCCGCAGATAAAGCAACAAATGGTTCTTTTACATCTTTAACATTATAAAGACCATTATCATCTTTATTAATAACATCCAATTCCAAAAGTGTCTCAAAGATATTATCAGCTTTGCGGCTCGCTACCCCTAACCATCCTCTTATACTTCCTTTTAAATCTTGCTTATAAAATCCACCGTCATAACGAGAACGCTCCCATTTTATATTAGCAAGCATTACTGCCCGCAAATCATAATATTTATTTTTCATTTTTTCTTTTTCAATACTGATATACATTTTTTTATCTTCCAATAGAACTCCTTTGCCAAAATTACCATTGCTATTTAATTTTTACCTATTATACCATAAAATAAAAATAAAAGTCAATAAAAAAAGAGAAGAAAATTAATTCTTCTCTTTAAAAATTTATTCATATACTTCGATAAGGCAACTTTGTTAGTCACCTTATCGAGTTTAGTTTTTTTTATTTTATTATACCATAAAATAAACCGCTCGTCAATAACTTATTTAGGAAAAACCCATCTTCCGCCTCCTAGACCGCACTTCCACATAATCTGCTTACCACCGTAATCAGGTTTAATCTTTGCTAAAGCACAAGACGGTAAACAATAAACATTATCTCCATCATGTTTAGTTCTAAACGGGCAAAACTTTGTTGACTCTTTTGTTTCATAAACTAACATACTTAACTCCTCCATTTACCGCACCCAATTCACTATTTCCTTTACTGGAGTATCTACTTCAAAAATGTCAGCATCATTTTTCTTCTCAACCAAGAATACATCATGTTCTTCAATATATCTAATTGAAATATCATTTCCCGCATAAACCACGTGTTCTGACATACAAAATTGAACTTCTTCAAATCCAGCTTCAACCAACAGAATAGTAATTTCACCCAAGTAATAGTTCATACTTTCTCCTTTCAATATACTTATATTATATCATATTTTTGACCGCACGACAATCACTATCTTTACCCCCTGGATAAAACGCGAAAGGCTCTCCTCATAAAAATATTTGACATACCATAAAAAACATTATATAATATACCAAAACGTAAAAAGAAAGGAAACAAATGATATACTTTACTGGCGATGTTCATGGCGCTCCAGATGAGCGAGTTCAAATAAGCAAACACTTTATGCGGGACGATGATGTCCTCTTCTTTGCGGGAGATATTGGTGTTCCTTGGGGCATTAAGCATCCTAACTATGCCGAAAAACAACTAAAAAATGATAAATCAAAGCTTGATTATATCAATGATAAACCTGGTTCATACGTCTTTATCATGGGCAATCACGATGATTATAACTGGGCGGACAGTTGCCCAGTAATCCACAAGTGGGGCACAACTATAAAGCAAGCTAAGCTTGATGATAAACTATATGATAACATCTATGTTATAGATGATGTGCGAGCATTGACTATTGATGATAAAAATATTCTTTGTCTACCATTTGCGGACAGCCATGATATCAAAGATGGAATCCTTGATCCGCAAGACATTGATTTTCAAGACCAGCTAAATTATATGTATCGCAATGGTAAATATATGTTTAGAGTCAAAGATTGGTCTTGGTGGGAAAAAGAGCACGCAGACACAAACCGCATCCAACAATATATGGATGAGAATGATTTGTGGAATAATCATTATGATTATATTATTTCACACGATGCTCCTGCACTCTTTAACAAACTAAATCTTGGGTTTAGTTACTACCGATTAGAGCCAAGTGAATATCAATATTTTCTAAATGGCATCCGCAAATGTGTTGACTTCAAATATTGGTTTCATGGACATATGCACAAAGATTTTAGATATCCAGATGAAGATTACTCTGATGGCAGAATGTTCTGTATCTATCAGTCAGTGCTAAACGAGAAGGGAGAAGTAGTTGCCTCACCATACACTTGTAATTATTATGGGGATTCCTGAAACAACTAAAGCTACTTTGAGCAAAATCATTCTAGAATCTCACGAAGATGCTAAACTAATTTCACTAGAAAAAACAAAGCGAGCATATAGTAAGCTTCCTAATAACGACAATATTCTTGATAAATATCATCAAGACATTTCAATTGCGCTAAAAAATTATGAATATGTGGTTGTCGATGGAGATTGCTTATCTCGTTCCGCGAGAGATAACTTCTTTAGTAACATTTCTATTCCTCCTGGAACTAAAGTAATTGGAGTGTGGATTGACTCATCATTGACCGCAACATTAAAAGCCAATGAAAGCTCTCCAGAAGGACTACGTAAACCAGATAGTTTAGTGCGGGAAATGTTCAAAATCAAGTCTTCTCCTTCTGGAAATGAACATTTTAATAAGCTCATCTATCTAAATATTGATGATAATGATGGTTTTACTCAAAACACAAAGAAGATAACTAACGTAATTGAACAACTAAAGGAGCTATAATGATAGAAAAATATATGAATAATTATGATTTAGAAGAAATTAGAAATAAGGTTCCTATTAGAATTGAACCTTCAGTAAAAGATAAAATAAGTTTACCTTCTTTAACTTATAAAATTACAAAGATGTATAGAGACTATCAATGGTTATTGACTAGAGCAATTACAAATGCTCCAAATAAAGAAGAAATTGAAAAATATGGAAATTATTATTATAAAGAATATTATGATGAACATTATCTAGTATTAGCAAAAATTATGGAACAAAAACTAGTTGATATAATTGAACAGCTTGAAAAAGCAGACATTTATATCAGATATAATTATAACAATAGCTTGGGCTGGGAAGTAGTTACTAAACAAGATATCTACTAAAAAAATACTTGTCTTCTGATTACTTTTTATGTTATAATATAAATATAAAGAGAAAGGAAGACAATATGAAACTCTATGAAATGGTTCCTATCAACTATGATTTTGTTCCCAAGAGCACACAAAAAAAGATTATCAATTATGTGACTGACAAGTACGAGCAAGTTACCTATAATTATAAAAAGGCTAATACTTGCGGGAATGGTGATTTGCGGAAAGTGTATCGTGAAACCGCAGATGCTTCTCGGCATGAACTTGATGGATTTATTGAAGGGCTTGAAGCCATTGGCATCTATGTTCGCTATAACTGGGTAGGGCATCGTGACGAGTGGTTTCTTTGTACACTTGAAGATGTTCAGAATAAAGAAGATTTTGATGTAGATTAGGAGGCGCTATAGCCTTGACTATTGTTTTATTTTTACTTTGTATTTTGTTTGCTCTGTGTCTCCTAGTCTGCTCAATTGAGCTTTACCACGAGAAACGACGAGCAAGTTATCTTGAATCTTTACATAAAAAGAAGATGCGCCCTAAACATTCAAAGAAATATTATTAATAAAAAGCCCTTTACAGAGGGCTTTTTTTATGCTATAATAATATTATTGAAGGCGATGAGAAAGAAAGGCTCATATATGCTAAAGATTTCAAAGCAAGAATTTTGTTCAATTGTTGAAGATGTTGAAGATGAATTGAACTTTATTGATGCTCTCAATGATCTAAATGTTGTCATTGAACGAGACAATAAACTAATTAGTATTATTATTGATTTTCTTGCGGAAAAAACTAATGATAAGTTTGAATATATTGATTGGTATTTCTTTGAGAGGACGTTTCTTGGTGGCCCTCTAGTAGAAATTGACTCTAAAACGTGTAGCCTTAGTATTATTGTAGACTCACCGCAAAAACTTTATGAGTTACTTGTCCTCCTGGACGAAGAGAACCTTTATAATGATGAAACTTATTGTACTAACTAAAGGATAAATATGACTATTGAAAAGAATTTTCGCCCGCAAACTTTTGATGAGTATGTTGGTCAAGAGAAAGCAAAAAAGATTCTAAAGATTGCTATTAAAGCATCTAAAATCAAAGGTCAATGTCTTGACCACGTTCTTATTAGCGGATCAAGTTCCTCGGGGAAGACAACTCTCGCTAATATTATTTCTAACGAGAGCCATCAGCCTATCAAAGTCTTTTCTGGTCCCGCCATCAAAAAAGTAGAAGATATTGTTGAAATTCTTCTTGCGGTGAATGAGAATGATATTATCTTCATTGATGAGATTCATTCTTGCTCAAAAAAGATTCAAGAAATTCTCTACTTTGCTATGGAGCAATTTGTTGTTGATGCGCCTAATATCAATAATGAGTCTACTCGTTTTGATATCTCGCACTTTACTCTTATTGGTGCTACTAATGAAGCTGGTGGGCTTGAGGAGCCTTGCCGCAATAGGTTTCAACTTCATATCAATCTTGAAGAATATACTGAAGATGCTATGACCACTATTGTGCGAAATGTTTTCAAATCTATGAATGTTGATATTGATAACGAGTGCGCGCAAATGATTGGAGAATGTACGAGAGGTGTGCCACGAAATGCTAATTCATACTGTCGCAGGGCTTACGATGTTGCTCTCGTTCTTAATAACGGTGTGGTCAATAAACAAGTAATTGAAGATACTTTTGATATGATTGGTATCAATAAGTATGGACTCAATAGTCTTGATATGAAGTATCTAAAGTGTCTATATGATGCTCATAAAACTGTAGGCGTGAACACTATTGCTCTTTGCCTCGGCACAGATAAAAATAGTCTTGAGACTGTAGTTGAGCCATATCTTCTAAAGAAGAATTATATTACAAAAACTTTGCGGGGCAGGCTTATTACTAACGAAGGTTCTGAAATTGTAAAGGAGACGTTACTATAATGATTACACTTACTGATTTTGTCAAAAATATGTCATATACAAATATCGAAAATAAACTTGAAATCGCTCTTTATAACAAAAATTATGAGGAGAATAATCAAGAAGAATTTGTAAATATTCCTGTAACTATTTATAATATTCTAAAGTATGGAGATTATGCGGTCACTGATATTGGAGCTAATTATAAAGATAAGAAAGGTTCTTATTTAGATATTCTAATCCAAAAAGAATAAAATCTAAAGGCAGTCAAAAAAATATATTGACTGCCTTTTTTTATTCTGTTATAATATTTATATAAAGAAAGTAAACATAGAAAGGTAAAGAATAT
>OIZX01000136.1_pt1 | contig 57912 bp, 48 predicted proteins | sample 1588621 | NCBI WGS metagenome assembly OIZX01 (sample SAMN03283276) | human gut metagenome | biome: human-associated habitat; material: feces | host: Homo sapiens | place: Peru | collected 2012 | reverse complement strand
CTCAAGATATGCCGTACTTGTTCCGAGCAATCTTTCCGCCGCACGCATACTCTTTGCTAAAAGAAGTATATCGTCTGCATATCGGATTACCTTTACTCCTCTGCCCTCAAACTTATTTTCGCCGTCAATTCCCAATTTTTTGTGGGTTGCGCCCATGCAGAGAATAACAGATTTTGTCTTGACCTCGCTGTCGGAACATTCAAGGATAAAACCGTCATAATTTTTTCTTATGCCGACAAGGGATTGTCTGACAAAATTTGCACCGAATGACTTTGCGTGTGAATAAAAGTGCTGGATGAGGTCAAAGCCTGCAATATCGCTGAAGCCCGTGTAGTTTTCAACCGCATCCGTGAGGGCAATTGAACTGCCCTCGGGTGATGACGGATCAAGCACAATGCAGTCCAGTCCGCTCCGTGAGGCATAGAGTGCCGCCGTAAGTCCTGCCGCACCTCCGCCGACAATTACAAGGTCATACAAAACTCTCACCCGTTTTTTCGGAGATTGCGGAGATTATCCGTTCTTCGGTCTGAACACCCGACATACGCAAAATTTCGTTGCCGTCTTTAAAGAGCAAAAGCGCAGGAATTCCCGATACACCGTAGCGTTCTGTCAATTCGGGATTTTCGTCAACATTGACCTTGACGGTTTCAAAATACGCTTTGTACTTGTCACCGATTTCTTCGATTACAGGCGAAAGCATTCTGCACGGTGAACACCATTCGGCATAAAAATCGGCAAGCACCGGCTTTGATGATTTTATTAAACTTTCAAATTCTTTTTTCTGTATATTTTCAATCACAATATCACTCCGTAAATCGTTTTTACTATTGTTCCCGATTTAAGGGTAATTATTATATCTTTGTCTGCGTATTCAAATTATGTGTAACGAAGAACCGATTTTATTGTAAAAAGGCGAAAAAAGCCCCCTCGAAAAATCGAGAGGACTTTAAATTTTTTTAATTTTGCAAATTGCAATAGCAACAAATATTTTTGACAATTTTTGTATTGATTTATTTTAAGGCAAATGTCATTCAAAATACAAATTCCTCAAAGCCGAAATTTCTTTGGCATAACCGTCAAGCTCGTTCGGGGTTTCAAGGAAAAACGGAAGATTTCGCAAATTTTCATTATTTATAATTTTCCCGAACGCATCAATTCCGATGTAGCCCTCGCCTATTTTCTGATGTCTGTCCTTGTGGTTGCCGATAGGATTCATACTGTCATTGAGATGAATTGCCTTGAGTCTTTCAAGCCCGATTACACGGTCAAATTCTTCAAGAACTCCGTCAAGATTATTCACAATGTCATAACCGGCGTCAAAAACATGGCAGGTATCAAGGCAGACGCCGATTTTATCGTTTCGCTCCACACGGTCGATAATCATACGCAGTTCCTCAAAGGTTCTGCCGACCTCCGTGCCTTTGCCCGCCATTGTTTCAAGCAATACCGTGGTCGTCATATCATCGAACATTGCAGTATTCAACGCTGTGCCGATTTGCTCAACCGCAGCTTTAACGCCCTGTCCCGTGTGACTGCCGGGGTGAAAGTTGTAAAGATTATTTGGGAGATATTCCATTCGTTTCAAATCATCCGTAAGCGTGTTCAGAGCAAATTCACGGGTTTCGGGTTTTGCCGAACAGAGGTTCATTGTGTATGGTGCATGGGCAAGAATTTTTGTAAAATTATTTTCCGTCATAAGTTTTATAAGTGCATTGACATCTTCGATATCAATTTTTCTTGCAGATCCGCCACGAGGGTTGCGTGTAAAAAATTGAAATGTGTTTGCTCCGATTGAAAGTGCATCTCTGCCGATTGCGTAAAAACCTTTTGATATTGAAAGATGAGAGCCGATATTAAGCATATTTTCTCCTTTTGCGTTAATTATTTGCAGTAAGCAGTTTATCGTAAAGAAAAAAGCCTTTCTGTCAAAAGACAAAAAGGCTTTAGTTGGTCGGGATGACAAGACTTGAACTTGCGACTCCACGCCCCCCAGACGTGTGCGCTACCAAACTGCGCTACATCCCGTTGCAACATTAATATTTTAACAAACACTGCGAGCGTTGTCAAGATGTTTTAAAAACTTTTTGAATATTTTTGCACCCTGAATTAAAAAAGCAAAACGGACACTGCCGATTGACAGTGTCCGAAAAATGCTTAATCAAAGATTAATTCGTTAAAATCAGTCTTCTTTCTTCTTTCTTGCAAGGAACATAACGCCTGCTGCTGAAACCATAAGACCTGCCATTACGAAAACGATAGTTGTTTCAACACCTGACTTAACTGCACCTGTGCTTGAAGAACCTGAACCTGATGAGCTTGAGCCACCGTTGCTTGAAGAAGAACTTGAACCGTTGCTTGAGCTGCCGCCTGCTGCCTTAGCACCTGACTTCTTAGCGTTGTCAAGCTTAGTTGTATCTGTCTTCTTACCTGTTGTAGGATCTGTGCAACCTGAGAGAATCTTCTCAACTGCAGGAGCAATCTTATCCTTATCAGCGTTGTTTGTAGCATTGAGCTTATCTGTTACAGCACCCATAACATCTACAGGGCTAACCTTGAGAGTGTCAAGAAGGTTCTGTGTAAGACTTGTCTTAGCCTCATCATCATAGTAGTCAATGAGGTACTGTGCAAGCATGACAGCATCTGTCTGTCCCTCAGGAAGAGCAGAACCAACGATCTTACCTGTTGATGTAATCTTTTTCTGAGGACCGCAGTCCGGATGGTTTTCCCACTTAGCTACTTTAGCTTTCTTTTCTGAGTCAACAGGGTTTTCAATCTCCTCGCCTGTGCAATACATAGTATCGCCGATGCAAGCACCGCTCATTACAGTATCATATGTCTGCATACCTGTGTTAGCACTGAAGATTACAAGGTAATTCTTACCGTCTGACTTAGAAATCTTGTAGTTTGCCTTTGAAAGATCATATGTAGCGATACCTGTTGAAGCGTCGTAATTACACTTTTCACTCTTAGATTGCCATACAGGAAGTTCACCATCAACCTTCCAAGTGTGACAGAATACTGCCTTAACATTATTCCAGCCTGACTTCTTAACATCAAACTTAATAACATTACCTGCTTCAACTTCTGAAGAAGCGTCAGCTGAAACGTCTGATGAACCGTCGGCTGAAACCTCGCCTGACTGATCTGCTGCTGCAGCAACAGCAGCGTCATCCTCTGCTTCTGCAGCGCTAGCTGTGATGGCAGCTGAACTGCACATTACTGCTGCTGCAAGAAAAAGACCTGCAATTTTCTTGAACATTTTTAATCTCCTCCTAAAATTGTTCATAAATATCCAAGATAGATTTTCATATCTTAGTACTGCTTATTATACTATAAAAATAACAAAACTGCAATAGTTTTGGTTTAAAACCGTTTTTGTTAATTGCACAAGATTTTATGTAACCGTTTGGCTATTTTCCACAATTCAACCGGCAAGTAAGCCATAAATACACATTAAACGATTATTTTAACATTGCATAAACAGTTTCTTTTACGCTGTCAAGAGCCTCTGAAATCTTCTCAGGCTGTTTAGCACCTGCCATAGCCATATCGGGCTTTCCGCCTCCGTTACCTCCGGCCTTCTGAGCAACAGCCTTTATGATTTTGCCTGCATTTGCACCGAGAGCAAGAGCCTCTTTACCGCAGGCTGCGGCAAATGTCACCTTGCCGTCATTTTCAGTTGCAAGAACACATACGCACTTCGGGGCAAAATCTCTTGCCTTTTCGCACATTGTGCGAAGAATGTCGGCATTAGCCTTGTCAATTCTGCCTGTTACCACTCTTACACCGTTTTCCTCCGTTGTGCCTGCAAAAAGCTGACCGATCTGAGAAACGGCAAGCTTTGAATTAAGCTCGTTGATTTCTCTCTGCTGTTCCTTGATAAGCTGTTCAGCCTTCTGAACACCCTCAACAACTGCCTTTGGATTTGCAATTTTGAGTAATGAGCAAACATCCATAATAACAGCGCTCATACCGTTGATGTACTTGAGAACGCCCATACCTGTGAGAGCCTCAATTCTTCTTACGCCTGCGGCAACCGAACCCTCCTGTCTGATTCTGAAAAGACCGAGGTTTGCGGTATTCTTTACATGTGTACCACCGCAGAATTCAACAGAGAAGTCGCCTGCGCTTACAACACGGACAACATCGCCGTACTTTTCACCGAAGAGTGCCATTGCACCGAGCTTTTTAGCCTCTTCAATAGGCATTTCCTGTGTTGTAACGGGAATTGCCTCAAGAATCTTTTTATTCACAAGATTCTGAACCTCAATGAGTTCCTTTGCCGTGAGAGCCTCAAAGTGAGTAAAGTCAAAACGGAAGTAATCGTCTGAAACAAGCTGACCTGCCTGCTGAACATGGTTGCCGAGAACCTCACGGAGAGCCGACTGAAGAAGGTGAGCCGCTGTGTGGTTTCTTGTGATATCCGCACGGCGCTCTTCATCAACAGCAGTTGAAACCTCTGCACCTACATTGATGCTGCCGCTCTTTACTGTACAAGCGTGAAGGTAAATTGTGCCTGACGGATTCTTTGTTGTGTTGTCAACATCAGCTGAAAAACTGCCAGACTCCATAACACCTGTGTCGCCAACCTGACCGCCGCCTTCTCCGTAGAACGGAGTTTTGTCGAGAACGATGATAGCATTTTCGCCCTCACCGATACTGTCAACTCTCACACCGTCCTTAACGATTGCAAGAACCTTTGAAGTTGACTTGAGGTCTGTGTAGCCTACGAATTCTGTATTTGCAACATCCGAAAGGTCTGTTGTATCAGAAATCCAAGCGTCTGCACCGGCGTTCTTTCTTGCGTCACGGGAACGCTTTTTCTGCTCCTTCATAAGCTCACGGAAACGCTCAACATCAACCTTGATGCCTTTTTCCGAAAGAATTTCTTTTGTAAGGTCAATCGGGAAGCCGTAGGTATCGTTAAGCTTGAACGCATCCTCACCGCTGAGAACATTTACATCTTCGTTGTCCATAATGCCGTTGAGCATCTTAAAGCCCTGATCAATTGTCTTGGCAAAGCTTTCTTCCTCAACCTTGATAACCTTTGTGATGAACTCCTGCTTTTCCTTGAGTTCGGGATAAGCTGTGAGATTTTCCTTGATAACCGTATCGCAAACCTTATAGAGGAAAGGCTCGTTGTAACCGAGAAGTCTGCCGTGACGAGCGGCTCTTCTGAGCAAACGGCGAAGTACATAGCCCTTGCCCTCGTTTGACGGAAGAACACCGTCACCGATCATAAATGTTGTACTGCGGATATGGTCTGTGATAACACGGAGCGAAACATCGCTCTTTTCATTTTTGCCGTACTCAACACCTGTAATCTGTGAGATGTGTTTCATAATGTTCTGAATTGTGTCAACGAGGAAAAGGTTGTCAACACCCTGCATAACACAGGCAAGTCTTTCAAGTCCCATACCTGTATCAATGTTCGGATGTTCAAGAGGAGTGTAGTTACCTTTGCCGTCACTCTCAAACTGAGTAAATACAAGGTTCCAAACCTCAACAAAACGGTCACATTCGCAGCCTACATGACAGTCGGGTCTGCCACAGCCCTTTTCATCGCCACGGTCAAAGTAAATTTCCGAACAAGGACCGCAGGGACCTGAACCGTGTTCCCAGAAGTTATCTTCCTTGCCGAGTCTTACCATATGTGACGGATCAACGCCGACTTCCTTTGTCCAAATGTCAAAAGCCTCGTCATCGTCCTCATAGATTGAAACATAGAGCTTTTCGGGAGGCATTTCAAGAACCTTTGTAAAGAATTCCCATGCCCATGCTGTAGCCTCGTGCTTAAAATAGTCGCCGAATGAGAAGTTACCGAGCATTTCAAAGAATGTACCGTGACGGGCTGTGATACCGACACGCTCAATGTCGGGAGTACGGATACATTTCTGACAGGTTGTAACACGCTTGCGAGGAGGTGTTACCTCACCTGTAAAATATTTTTTCATAGGAGCCATACCGCTGTTGATGAGCAGAAGGCTGTTGTCGTCCTTTGGAACAAGTGAAAAGCTGGGGAGTCTTAAACAACCCTTTGATTCAAAGAATTCAAGGAACTTTTCTCTTAATTCGTTAAGTCCTGTCCACTTCATAAAAAATCTCTCCTTATACAAATTCACAGGGGAATACAATATTCGTTCAAATTTGTTTAAAGTATGCAACCAAGCAAAATAAAAAATCCCATTGTATAAAAATACAATGGGACAGGAATATCCTGCGGTACCACCCAAATTGACGCCAAGCGTCCGCTTTGAGTAATCGTCATATAGATTACATTTCCTTAACGCAGAAATACGCTGTGCTTAATCACACAGAGCTCAGGGGCAGCGCACCGAAACTTCACATAAAAGCCTTGCACCAAAACGGCTTTCTCTCTGAAATGCTGACATCTCGGTTAATCCCGTCACAGCCGAATATTGTAATTCAATTGTAGCAAATAATTTAAATCGGAGCAACACTCTGCTTTGCTTGCAAGGAGCAGAGTTTGCGACAGATTGCAATCAAGTGCATAGGAGCGTCAGCTCCTCAGTATTTCAGCGAGAGATTTGCTCACGCTGAAAGGCTGAATTGTTCCCCACCGTTTCTAAGGTGGGGAACATCAGTACTTAGATTATAGAACTGTTTCTTTGCGTTGTCAATAGCAAAATTCGGGATTAATCACGCTTTTTTCTGATAACCGAGCCTGACGGAACGGGAGCGTTACATTTCATTGTAAGTCTTTGCATCGGGTGCGGCGCACTTTCAACGGGCATACCCTCATCGGTTGTAAGTGATTCGCACTTGATTTCAAACGGCACTCCGCTTGGCGGAAGTACATCAAGTGTGTCGCCCACATAGAATTTGTTGCGCTGAGTGATCACTGCGGTTGTGTCGTCAACAAGCTCTTCACACAATGCAACATTGTCATAATGACGGATATATCCGCCGTTGCCCGTAACCTGACCGGGTTCTCTGCCAAAATAGAAGCCTGTGTTGTACTCACGGTGGCTGATTTTTTCAAGTTCTTCCCTTATCCACGGTTTGAGAACATAATCGTCACCATCTGCAAAATAATCGTCAACAGCGTGACGGTAAGCGTTTGTTGTAACAGCGACATAGTAAGCCGACTTTGCTCTGCCCTCAATCTTAAAGCTTGAAATACCTGCCTTGACAAGCTCGGGGATATGCTCAATCATACAGAGATCTCTTGAATTGTAGAGATATGTACCGTCACCTGTTTCTTCAACAGGAAAATACTGTCCCTGACGGTTTTCTTCGTAAAGATGATACTTCCAGCGACACGGCTGAGCGCAGTCGCCGTGGTTCGCATCTCTGCCTGTCATATAGCTTGAAATAAGGCATCTGCCTGAAAATGAAACACACATTGCACCGTGTACAAAGCATTCAATTTCAAGCTCTTTCGGAACTTTTGCACGCATTTCGGCAATTTCATCAAGCGGAATTTCTCTTGCAAGCACAACCCTTGACGCACCCATATTGTAAAGCACATTTGCCGCCGCATAGTTTGTTACTCCCGCCTGAGTCGAAATGTGGCGCTGAACCTTTGGCGCATACTTTTTAGCCGCCTCAAAAACACCGAGGTCGGCAATTATGAACGCATCAACTCCGCAAGCCTGAGCATTCTCCATAAATTCCTGAAGATGAGGAATTTCATTATTGCGTGGAAGTGTGTTGCAGGTCACATGGATTCTTGCACCCTTTGCGTGTGCAAGGTCACAAGCTTTTTTGAGCTGATCGTTATCAAAATTCTGCGGTGCGGAACGCATTCCGAACATTTTTCCTGCAAGAAAAACTGCATCTGCGCCAAAGTTTAAAGCGGATTTAAGGCAATCCATATCACCTGCCGGTGACAAAATTTCGGGTTTTTCAAAATTAGTTATCATAGCTTTCAATATACTCCAGATTTGCGTTTTGCTGTTCAAGTGTTGATGCGTAATAAGCCTGTCCCTTGCTGTCATGACAGAAGAAGTAATAATCCGAGCTGTTCGGATTGAGTGCGGCAATTATCGCGTCCATACCGGGATTGCAGATAGGACCGTAAGGAAGTCCCTTCCTGTCATATGTATCATATCTGCTCTTGTAGGTGCTTCTGTCATTTTCGGGAACATCCTCAAGGCTTCTGTACGGATAGAACTTTGTTGAATCAAGACCGAGACTTGACACGCCGAGACTGCTGTCAGCTGTAAGACGGTTGTGGAGGATTGAGGAAATGTAGTACATATCCTCTTTGTCAGCCGCCTCTGCCTGAATGATAGATGCAATTGTCATAACCTGATCAAGCGAATACTTTGTGTCGCTCTCTTCAACCATTTTCAAAACTGTTGTTTTCTTTGAATATCCGTCAACAGTCTGCTTTTCGTTAATCTTTGTTTCGTAGTTGTTGAGAAATTTGTAGATTACGGATTCTGCATTTTCGTTTCTGTAGAATTCGTAGGTATCTGGATAGAGATAGCCCTCAAGCTTGTAGTAACGCTTGTCCGCATTTGTTTCAGCCTTGATAAAGTCAAAGTCGCTGTCAAACTTTTCGGAATTGCAAAGCGAAAGAAACTCGTCCCTGTCGCCCAAAGCACCGTTCTTTTCGAGAGTGTCGGCAATTTCAAGAACGCTTTCACCCTCGGTAATTGTAACGGAAACCGTGTCGGTTCTGTTGTTGTTACTCGAAAGGAAGTTGATGATTGCCTCGTAGTCCATATTTCTGCGAATTTCATATGTACCCTGAGTAAAATCATCGGCAGACTTTGTAAGATTGACAAAAAGCTTGAAATATGACGGCTCACCGATTACTTTATTGTCAACAAGTACCTTTGTAACATCGTCAACAGTCGGATTTTCGGGAATTTCAATTTTCACGGTTGAGGAGTCGGTTCTGTTCACGGCAAGCAAATCGTTCATGCCTGTTATTATATATACAGCCGCCATTGCTCCGACAATTAAAACCGAGATAATCCAGATAAAGCGGAAGGTTCTGCGATTATACTTGTTCTTTGCTTTAAGAGCCTTTTTTTCTTCCTTTTTCTTCTGCTTTAAAACCTGCTTTGATTCACGGGCCATTTGCTTTTTGACATCCTGACCGCTGTATGAATTAAGGTTTGACGGTTCATCCTCAGACTTGACGAAATTATCGTCCTCATACTCGCTTTCATCAATATTAAGTTTAAAGTTTTCGGCTCTTCTGCGACGCTGAGCGTTAAGCTCCTGTTCGCTCATATTAAAATTATCAGGGTTCATAATGTATCATTCCTTTACAAACTCGTTATTTGTTCGGTTGGTATATTTTTCGGTAATCACGGCGTCAACGGGGCGGTCGAACACTCCCGAGGGCAGAGTATGCTCTATACATTTGGAGTAGCAAAGCCCAACGCTTGTTCCCGAAAAATTCTGTAAAAATCTGTCATAGTAACCCTTGCCGAATCCAAGGCGAAATCCCTGCATATCAAAGCAAAGTCCCGGAACGAGACAGAGTCCGTGTGAGAAATCCTCGTACTTTTCGCAAACCTCGGGGTTTGGTTCCATGATTGAGAACGCACCCTTTTCAAGCTGAGAAAGTGAATTTACAAGGTAAAAATCCATTTCGCCGAAATTATTTTTACACTTTGGCAAAGCAAGTCTTTTGCCGTCTTTCAGCGTTGTTTCAAGAATAAGTGAGGTGTCAACCTCAATCGGTGATGAAACAAAGGCAAAAAGCACATCACAGCTTTTGTATTCCTCACTTGCCAGAAAAGCGTTCTGCAAGGCGAGGTCAAGCTGTTGCTTTTTTTCGGGAGGACAGCTTTTTCGGATTTTTTTATGTTTTGCACGGAGCTGACTTTTCAGCTCACGAACATTTTTCACAGGCATTGCATATCACCGATAACCTTGTCGGCGGCATCCTTTGATACTGCGAGAGAAACAATTGCGTGACCGAATTCAATTGCACAGCCTGCGCCCTTTGCGGTAATAATATTGCCGTCCGTTACGGTGTGAGTGCCTGTATAGTCTGCACCCTTGAGTTCCTTTTCAAAGCCCGGAAAACAGGTTGCCTTTTTGCCGTCAAGGATTCCGAGATGACCGAGAATTGACGGAGCGGCACAGATTGCGGCAACGATTTTGCCGTTTTCACAGCTATACTTAACAGCCTCAATAACCTTTTCGTTTGCCTCAAGGTTGAGAGTTCCGGGCATACCGCCGGGGAGTACAACACCCTGAACATCGTCAAGGTCAATATTGTCAATTGTGATATCGGCTTTTACAGGCACACCGTGTGAGCTTGTAACACATTCGCCTGTTACACCGACTGTTTTAACATCAAGCTTTGCCCTGCGCATTACATCAACGGGGGCAAGCGCCTCTGTTTCTTCAAAGCCTTCTGCAAGAAATACATAGAACATAGTAAACTTCCTTTCAGGAAAGAGTAATCCCGATATAGACATCGTCGGGAATTTTATGGTTTTTGTCGAGTGATTTAATCATTCCGCATTTTTGTAACCTACAGTTTTCAAAAAGAGCGTTATCGGATTTGCCCGTAAACACAAACCTTTCTGATTTTGTATTCTCAAGCAAAAGTGCGGAAAATTCGTTTATATTTTTATAAGCCGAGTAAAAAACATCGGCAGTATTTTCGTTTTCATCAAATACGGCAAAGCAGTCATTCTTATTGATTACCTTTGAGCCGTAAATCTCATAATAGGACTTTGCAAATTCAAAAAAATTCTCACTATATATGAAAGAATTTTCTTTTGAACAGCCGATATTCAAGCCCTTTTCTGCAAAATGTTTAAGCCTTTGCCTCGAAATTTCACGGCTTTTTACGGTACAGCTCAAAACATATCCGAGCTTTGCGTAAAAACCGTACAAGCCGTCATTTGCAGGAAAAAGCAGAGAATAAACATCACCGTTATTCTTTGCGTCATCAAGTGCAAAATCAATCAGCCTTGACATTATTCCTTTACCACGGTAAGATTCATCGGTTGACGCACCGCAAAGATAATGCGATTTTTCGCCGTTGAGCGTACCTTTTACAAGGTAAAGAGCCGAAACGATTCTATCGTCAACAACGGCACAGCAGCCGTCAAAAAGGTCGCTGTCAAAAATCAGGTTGACGGCAGTTACATCCTCGTCAAAACACGAAAGCCACAGTTTTTTTAGGCTTTCGGTATCGGATTTTTCGGTTTTGCGAAATATCGTTTTCATCGTTTTTTCGGTTTTGCATTCCAGCGGTCGAGGATAATAACGGGATTGTATGAAAGTTTAGACTTTTTGAGTCCCTCAAGTCCCATATCTTCCTCACGGTTTATATACTCATACTGCGTAAGAGTTTTGGCAAATTCGTTGTTGATTACGGCATAAACACCGTCATATTCACGAAGTGCCTTTTCAAAGTTGATGTCATACACCTTGGGTGAAATTTCACTTCCGAGTGTCATGGCAACGGGCTTTGAGTCAACATACAGTACAGCGCCCTTGACATTATATTCGTCTTTGAGGTCGCACATTTCCCTGATTGCCATAATTTCGCTTGAAGCTTCGGGATCGGTGTCATTTTCCGCACACCACAGTTTTGCAACCGTTAATGCATCGGGAATGTTTGAATCCGACAGAGTTTCAAAACGGGTATCGGTGTAGGTTCTGTAAAATTTTGAAATGTGGTTACGCTTTGCGTGAAACCTTTTGCCCGCAAGGGTTGCAAGGTCACGGGAAGTGTAGATGTAATCCTGATTTTCGGGTGAACGGACATAATCAAATTTGTCGGGAAACATTGTTTCAAGCATTGCACGATTGCCGTTTGTCAGCATAACAATTTGCAAATTGCCGTTTCTCTCCTCGGCATCTTTGAAAACCTCTTCAAGCGCACCCTTTATATTTTTACCTGTAGGCATACAGTAACCCCAGACGGACTCATCGGGATTACAATACACCTTGACAATTGTATCATCATAAAAAGCAAATTTAATATTGTATTCGTTTCGCCAAAGATAAGCGTTCAAAAGGTTGGTATCGCAACCCATGCACTCATCATAATCGTAGTATTTTTTAAGTTCGTTTATGTCACTTTGCTCAATTTTTTTAAAGCTCAGCATAAATTTCAGCCGCTACCCTCTCTATCTCTTCCGATATTTTTTCTATACTCTTAATCTCTCCGTTTTCACAGCAATTAATAACCTTCCAGCCGCATTTTTTAGCGGCATAAACTGCACTTTTTCGACAGTCAAGAAGGAAACGGAGGTTTTTTTCATGCAAATCTTTCTTGCTGTTGTCACCGCCGTAGCGTTTTTCCATAAGCTTCTGCGAAACCTCGGGTTCAACATCAAGGTAGATTACAAGGTCGGGTTTCGGAATCCCGAGTTTTTCGTATTCAAAATCGTTCAGCCAATCAATAAAGCTGTTCCACTCCTCTTTCGGGAGTTTGGACATCTGATAAATTATATTTGAAGTCACATAGCGGTCGCTTAAAATCACACCGCCGTTGTCACATTCCTTTTTCCAAAACTGAAGATAGCTTGCAACACGGTCAACCGCATAAAACGCACTCGCCGCATAGGCATTGACATCATCGGGCTTGTCGCCGAATTCGCCGTCAAGATACATCTTCACGGGAGCGGCGGCAGGACTTTCATAATTCGGAAATTCAAGCTTTGTGACCTTTTTTCCGAGAGCGGAAATTTTTTCGCACAAAATCTTTGTCTGCGTAGCTTTTCCGCTGCCGTCAAGTCCCTCAATAACAATAATTTTGCTTTTCATAATAAAAATACCTTACTTTTCTCTGCCGTATTTCTGACGCATTTCCTTTTGCTTTCCGCAACACATATTGCCCTCGGGGCATGGTCCGAACAGGCATGACGGACCGCAGTTTTTGAAAAGATGCGGAGCAACCTCAAGACATTGCAAAAGCATCTGTTCGGCAACTTCACGAATTTCCCACTGCGCTCTGTTGCAACAACGGTGTGCAAAAAAGTTCTGCAAGCTTCTTGCATTGAAGGTGCAGACAATTTTTGTTGTCGATGCATTCGGAAGAATAAATCTTGCGTCTTCATTGGCTTTCTTGATGAAAGCATTGCAGGATTTTTTATCGTCAGCCTTGTAGGCATTGATAATTTCTTCATCCGTTCCGCTGTATTTATCGGGACATTTTTCGTTGATGTAACCGACAGCAAGCGCATCTCTGATTTCCTTGTAAGCGTCAGCCTCAACCTTGAGAGCCTTTTCATAAGCGGCAAGAGCTTTTTCGTTCTTTGCAATCTCGGGCGGAGTTACAAAGTCAAACCTTGTGCCGTCAACATATCGCTGTGACTGCTGACTGTAGGACGCAATTCTGTGGCGGACAAGCTGATGTGAGCAGGCTCTTGAAATGCCCTCAATGCCGAATGTAAAATATGCGTGTTCGGTCGGACTTGCATGACCGAGGCTTGCAAGCATATCAATAAATGAGGAAGTTTTTTCCTCGTCAAGACCTTCTCTTATATCTTCAATCCCCGACGGTGAGTAGCAAAGCTTTGCCGCCATTGCAACCGTCTGTTCAGGGTTAGGTGTGTGTGTAAGGAGCGTTACCTTTATTGCCATTTTTAGTTTTCATCTCCCATTTTCGATAAAGTTATTCACAATTTTCTATATTCGGATTTATTATAACATTATTATTCAGTCTTTTCAATGGTAAAAACAAGCAAAAATCCCGACAGTACAAATCTGTCGGGATTTTTGATTAAAATACTATTTTCTTGTAATTGACCAACCCTTTGAGTTGAAACCGCTTACCGTTTTGCCTTTTCTGTCAATACAACGGACTGTGTATGTTACCTTCTTACCCTTTTTAGCACCTGAATCTGTGAAAGAGGTTGAAGTTGTATCTTTTACCTTTGTCCAGCTTCCGCCGTCATATTTTCTGTAAAGTCTGTAGCCGTAAACGCCTGCGATTTTATTCCAAGTTACGCTTACACCCTTTGATGTGTTTGAGAGCCTTGTAATTGTCGGAGCAACAGGAGTGTATTTCTTCGACCAACCCTTTGAGTTAAATCCGCTGACGGTATTGCCGTTCTTGTCAATACAGCGGATTGTGTAGGTTTCGGTTCTGTTAGGACTTACTCCCGAATCGGTGAACGATGTGGCAGTTGTGTCCTTAAATCTCTTCCAACCACCAGACGCAGGCTTGTAATAAAGTCTGTAGCCGTAAGCGCCGTCAACCTTGTTCCACGAAATTTTGATACCGCCTGTTGTGTTTGCAAGACCTGTAATCTGCGGAGCGGGAAGATTTACGGTAACTTTGCAAGTTGCGGTTTTGCCGTTTGAAGTTTTTACCGTGATTGTTGCCGTACCTGACGCTTTGGCAGTTACTTTACCGTTGCCGTCAACAGTCGCAACGCTTGTGTTTGAACTGCTCCAAGTGCATTTTTTGTTTGCCGCATTTGATGGATATACTGTTGCTTTGAGATTTGAGGTTTTTCCGGTATCAAGTGTTAAAGTTGTCTTGTTAAGGGCAACCGAGGTTGGAACAACCTGCAATTGCACAAAATTAAAATCATTATTTCGCGCATATCTTTCTGCGGCTGTACCCTTGTAGCCTTTGATTGTAAAGCCACTTACTTTTTGGTAATTATATTTTTCTCCAATATAACCAAAGGCATAATCCCCTATATCTTTAATATTACTTGGAATGGTAACTGTTTTTAAATAAGTATTTCCATTAGCTGACATCTCATAAAGCGTATCTATACTACTTGGTACAGTGTATGCTGTATCTTTTTTATTTATAGGATACAGTAATATTTCACTTTTGTACTTGTTGTACAGTATTCCGTTAGCACTTGAAAAATCCTTATTTGCTGAATTTACTGTTATGCTTTCAAGACTCGTACAGCCCCCAAAAACGCTGTACGCATTCATAATATCTACTCCACTGCCAATAGTAACAGTTTTTAAACTTGTACATCTATCAAAAGTGGACCATCGCATATCTTTAACACTATTTGGTATACTTATACTTTGCATACTTGTACAACTACCAAAACAAGCATCTCCTAAACTTTCGACTGTATTTGGTAAAGTAACCGTTTTTAGATTGTAACAAAATTTAAAAGCCTCATTTGAAATATACTTTAATCCCGTTGGAAGAACAACGGATTTTAAATTCGTTTCATAAAAAGCACACCGACCTATTTCTTTAAGACCGGTCGGCATTGTGACACTTTCAAGATTTCCACAATACCAAAATGCTCCACGGTCGATTATTTTTACTGAATTAGGCATCGAAACCTTTTTAATATTTGGATTTTCTTCAAAAGCATAACGTCCTATTGCAGATACTTTATTGCCGTAAATAGTTGACGGGATAGTAACATTAGCCGCAGAACCATTGTATTTGGTAATCGTGCATGTATAATCATCTTCGAGGGTATATTCAAAGTCGCCGTAGGTTGCCGCACTTACGGTGAGCGGTGCGATTGTCAAGATGCCGAGTGTCATTACAACCGCAAGAATAACCGATGTTAATTTTTTGACTTTAGTTCTCATAATTGACCTCCTAATAAGATATAACAGCAAGAATAATTATCTTGTTAAGATAATTATATATTCCTATTTTGCAATTGTCAACATATTTTAATCTGATTTGGCTAATATTTTTATGATTTGTGGAAAGAATGGTATAATCTAAATGCAAATGTTACCGCATCTGAGGCGGATATGGAATTCAGTCTATCCGCTGTACTTGCAATCTATCAAAATTAACTTATGGGCAAAGGTGTTATTATGGAGTTTTCAGTCAGATTAAAAGAATTGCGTGTTGACAATGATATGTCACAGACTGAGCTTGCGGAAAAGCTGAATTTAAAGGCGAGTGCGATTTCAAAATATGAAAAGGGCATTACACAGCCGTCTATCGACACGCTCAAAAGCTTGGCGGAAATTTTCAGCGTTACGGTTGACTACCTTATCGGTATGTCAGATATCAAAAATCCATACAGCAACTCACAAATTACACCGAACGAAGCCGATTTGATTGAACATTTCAGACAACTGACCTACGAAAACAAAATCCGAATTGATGAAAGAATTAAAACAATGGCAGATGCGTGATACTGCGTAATATATAGTAAGATGTAAGCGGAGAATATCCGCATTTTTTATTTTAGAACGAAATTTGATTAAAGAATTAATTTGCAATAATAAATCGGTTGGTAATAAGGGTATATAAGTTAAATTAAATATAGTGTGTCGGGCGGTCAAAAACCGCCGTTTATTTTTGCCCCAAAATAATTGAAAATAAAACTATATTTCGTTCACAGAATTATCCAAATAAGACAATTTTTAAGCAATTGCAAAATTGTAACGGCAAACAATATCCATACATATAAAAACAGTCGGATAGACGAACTACCCGACCGTAAATTTTACTTTTCAATTTTCAGATTTTTAATTAAAGATTAATCAAAAATCACTTTTCATAGATATTGAGCAAAAGAGCCTTGATGTCATAGAGTTTCTTTGAGAGGTCAACATAATAGTTATGCGGATTTTCAAAACGCTTAACCTCGTCCCAGAGAAGGTCAATCTGCTCACGGCAATAGGTTGCGATTTCCTCAATTGACGGTGACTCATACACGCACTTGCCGTTTTTGAAGATTGGCACAAGAAGTTCCTTTGCGGTATAGTTATCAAGCATTTTTGTTTTCCAAACTGCATTCGGATCGAAAATTGTTCTCGGCTTTGAATCGTCAACCACCTCATCATAAATGCAAAGCTCATCGGCAATAGCCTTGCCGCTGTCCTTGTCAAAATAGCGGTAAACCTTTTTGAAGTGCGGATTTGTAATCTTGGTTGTATTTTCGCTGACCTTGATTTTCGGAACAATTTCACCGCCGTCATTTTCAACGGCAACAAGCTTATAAACACCGCCGAATACAGGCGAACTTGATGAAGTGATGAGTCTTTCACCGACACCGAATGTGTCAACCTGAGCGCCCTGCATCATAAGGTCACGAATAAGGTACTCGTCAAGAGCGTTTGACGCAGTAATTGTACATTCAGTAAGACCTGCGTCATCAAGCATTTTTCTTGCTTTCTTTGAAAGATAGGAAATATCGCCCGAATCAAGGCGGATTGCACACTTGGTCTTACCCTGCGGAAGAAGAACCTCCTTGAACACCTTAATGGCATTCGGGATACCGCTCTTTAATGTGTTGTATGTATCAACAAGGAGAGTAGGATTATCGGGATACATCTCGCAGTAGGTTTTAAAAGCGTCATACTCGCTGTTGAACATCTGGACCCATGAATGTGCCATTGTACCGCCGGCGGGAACACCGTAAAGCTCGTCTGTAAGTGTGCAGGCTGTACCCTTGCAGCCACCGATATATGCGGCTCTTGCACCGTCAACTGCGGCATTTGCACCCTGAGCACGGCGTGAACCGAATTCAAGTACGGCTCTGCCCTGAGCGGCACGGACAATTCTGTTAGCCTTTGTCGCAATGAGCGTCTGATGATTGATTGTGAGGAGAAGGAATGTTTCAACAAGCTGAGCTTCAATTGCAGGCGCTTTGATTGTCATAACAGGCTCGTTCGGGAAAATCGGAGTTCCCTCTGGGATTGCATAAACATCACCGCTGAATTTGAAGTTTCTCAAATACTCAAGAAACTGCTCGTCAAAAATGCCCTTGCTCTTGAGATATTCGATATCCTCGTCTTCAAAATGAAGTTCCCTGATGTACTCAATAGCCTGTTCAAGACCTGCCATAATCGCAAAACCGCCGTTGTCGGGAACTTTGCGGAAAAACACATCAAAATAGACATTCTTTTTATAAAAACCGTTTTTAAAATAGCCGTTTGACATTGTAAATTCGTAGAAGTCACACAGCATAGCCATATTTTCTTTTTTCATAATAATCACCTTGAATGAGATTGTATATTCTGCAACGCAGAAGCATAGATATAGTTTAGTCTTTTTTCGTCAATTTGTAAAGCGGAATTTGCACAAAAGCCGTTAAAATCCAACCCTGTTGCCTATACATTTTTAATATCTCGGTTGACATTTTACCGCTTAAAGGTATAATTAAGTTATATTGAAAACAATCCACTCGGAGGTAAAAATATGAACAGCGAAAATAATAAACTCTGCCCATTCTGCGAAAGCGAAATGATGATTATTCAGGACAACCTCAACAACGGCAAGCCGTACCTTGAATGCCCCACCTGCGGACTCCGTTTCCAAATTGAAGGCTTCCCCGAAAATCCGCAGGAAATCAGAGAAACTGAGTGATTTAGTCAGCTTGATTTGCCTGATTTTAATGTGGTTCAATTCAGTTAAATAAGCATCACAAAAAGCGAAAGCCGTGTATTCGACTTTCGCTTTTGTTTTTGTTACTGTGCTGTGTTGTAAATATCAATTGTTTTTACCGATGAGGTATCTATGCTGTCAAAAACAACTTCTCCCTTTTCATCAAGCACAGCAAAATTATATTTTGTTGCATCTCCACTTATTTTAAGAGTGTCTTTATCAAGAGTTGCCTGTCCTTTGTTTCCGATAACCAACACATACTTATCCGAACTATTAACTACTATGTTGTACCCTTTTTCAGAAAATGAATATAACTTATTACCGTTTTTATCATATAAGGTATTGGAACCATTATATATGACAAATGTTCCGTTTTGATTGGCTATGTAATCGGTAGCCTTAGTTGGTTCAAGTTTACAATTTAATTCATAGTCAAATAATCCGCAATAATTTAATCCGTCAGCACCCTTAAAACAGAATAAAATTCCGTCATTATTGTAGGAAGGTTCAGGAAACATCATATAATGAGGAGAAGTATATACCAATTTCAGTTTGCCTATATAATCACTATCCATTTTGGAAACTGTTTTTTCTTTTACATTGTAAGTTTCTACCGACTTAGTATCATCTAATTCCGCATAAACCAAACAGTTACCATATACTTTGGTATTCTTTCTATCTCCTTTAGCAGTTATCTTACTGTTTTCAAATTCGTTTACTTCACCGTCAGGTGTGACAATAGCCATAGTCTTTTCGCCTGTTTCGATAACCGCAATACCGTCATTAAAGTACAAATCGTCAAGATCAGCACCATTACATTTCCATTCTTTTTCTTTCTTTGCAAAATACACAACTTTTTCATTGTTATCACGAATACAAAATACACCCTCTCCGTGATATCCTACACTTGCTTTTTCGTTTGTTTCCGTATTATATGTATATACAATTTCGCCGCTTGGACTGTATATATCATATTGGTAGTACGCTTCTTTATAACCGGATGTATAGGTTTCAACAACGGTATATCCATATCCGTATGCAGTAACATTGGAATAAGTTCCATACACTTTTCCGTTTTTGTCAATAATCGTACAGGTTGTATTACTTGTTTTAGCCTCTAAATTTACATCTGTTTTTTCCAAACCGCTGTATCCGTTTTCAAAAATTGTAGCTTCTGAAAAACTCTCAGCAGGACACCTAAAAAGCATTTTTCCGTTATTATCAATGCAACCGTAATAATCCTGACCGTCAGTATATTTAACCCATGCAAGATCTTCACTAAAATTAAAGCCTGCATTAGTCGTATTAATTGGATCGTATGTTTTTGGTGAGCCGCAGGCGCATAACATAAAGGTCATAACCAAAGACAAAAATAACGCTGTTAATCCTTTTTTCATAAAAAACCACTCCCAATTTAATAAATTATGTAACAATCTGTTACATAAATATTGTAACAGATTGTTACAATAGTGTCAATAACCAAATGCAAACAGGGATTGATATTTTGATGAAAATGGTCGGACTTCATGCCATAAGAAAGAAAAAGGGATACAGCCAGCTTAAAGTCGCTATGGATTTGAGCATAAGCCGTGAGGCTATCTCTTATTACGAAAACGGTCTGCGTTGTCCAAACCTCGAAATGCTCGTAAAACTGTCCGATTATTTCAATGTTTCAATCGACTACCTTATTACAGGAAAAAATTTCGGCGAATAGTCAAACAGAATATTTTGCAGAATAAATCACCGCTCGGCTCAAAATGTCAAATTTCACAAAAATGTGTTGACAAATCGACTGAACGGTGATATAATCTATCTTGCGTTGAAATTTATAAGTAAGTTTGCAAAACCGACCTTCATAATTTCATCGGTTAAAATTAATATAGGGGTATAGCTCAGTTGGTAGAGCAGCGGTCTCCAAAACCGCGTGCCGAGGGTTCAAGTCCTTCTGCCCCTGCCATTTAAAAACACTTCAAAAAGGCGATACGCAAGCCGTTTTTGAGGTGTTTTTGTTATTTATCAAGGATTTTCAAATTTGCCCTGTAGCTATTGATTTCTACAATTTTTGCTGATTTTTCTACAACTTTTCGACTTTTTTCTTCTCTAAAAATCTGTTCATAATCAGAAGCTATTGCAATTTTAGAAGTTTTATCAACATGAGCATAAAAGCGAAAAGTAGTTGACGGATTACTGTGTCCTAACCATTCAGCTGTTTGGACATAAGAAAAACCTTTATTAAGCAAATTACTTGCCACGCTATGCCTTAAATCGTGCAAACGCAAGCCGTGATAACCCAAACTATCAGCTATTCTGCGAAAATTCTTTGTTAAATAATTCGGTGTCATAACTGAACCGTTTTCGTGCGTAAATACAAAATCACTATCAGAATACAATTCTTCAAATTCCTTCTTGTTTTCAAATTGCCATTGCTTTTGAACAAGAAGTTTTTCTTTTATAACAGGAATTAGCGGCATTGTTCTGTTACTGCTTGCATTTTTAGTATCGTCGGTATAGTTTGATTCGCCTGTGAGTTCCTTTGTGCTTTGCTGTAAAGTTTCGCAAATATGAATGGTGTTATTTTCAAAATCCACACAGCTCCACTTAATGCCCAAAACTTCACTTCTTCTCAATCCATATATCGAACACAGTAAAACAGGCAAATAAATTATTTCGTTCTCAATAGCCGTCAGCATATTGTTAATCTGTTTTTGATTGAGAAACTTTGCATTAAAAGTTTTCAACTTTGGTCTTTTGGAACTAACATCAGGATTAAAATTTATGTAACCCTTTTCCACAGCGTCATTCAGTGCTTTTGAAATATTTTGATGATGGTGCTGTATTGTGCGAGGAGAAAGCGGTTCAGATTTTTCAAGTTTGCTGTTTGTATTATTTTTAAATTTGTAGTAAGCCGTTAAATCGCAAGGTTTTAGTTCCTGTAATCGTATACCTTTTTCACGAAAATATGGGATAATATGCTTTTCCATATTTCCTTTGTAATTTCGGTAAGTATTTGGTCTTACTTCTGATTTAATATCGTTCAGCCACAATTCAAAATAATCTGCAACAGTAATTTCACTGTAGAAGGTTTTACACTCCTTGCTGTACTGTTCAATAAGATCTTGCAAAAACGCTTCTGCCTTTCTCTTATTATTTTTAACAGGCAGTTTTGTTGTACGCCAAATCTGCTTTCTTTTTCCGTTTTCATCAGTTACATATAATCGAGCATACCAAATTCCGTTTTTCTCAACTATGCTTCCATTGACTCTATTCTTATTCATTACTTTCCTTTCCGAAAGAGCCAACCATAACTGATATAATAATACCATTTACAGTTGGCTCTTTCAAGATTTTTTACTAAAAACAGCTATTCAAATATGTTTGTATGCTCTTCTTTGGAATTATGTATTTAGTGCCGATTCTTTTGGATTTCAGCGTTCCGTTTTTAAGCATTGTATATACGGCATTTCTGCCTATACCTAAAATACTCTGAACGTCTTTAACCGTCAGCACCTCTCCATAATCACATAATTTTTTCATATAATCACCATTCGCTATCATCAAAATAATAAGCCTTAAACAGCACACCTGTATTCGTAAGGAATACGCCTTGCTTGTCCTTTGGAATTTTCTCCGCTCCGTCAGGGTTATCAAGAATAATCTGAGAAAGCACCTTGTCAGCCCTACCGCAAATTCTAAAGTCGATATTATTTTTTATCTGACCTTTGAGAATATCGGCATCAGGTCTTTGAGTAGCTAAAATCAAGTGTATTCCAAAGGCTCTGCCTTGCCTTGCTATTGTTGATAACAAACTCTCAATTTTTGCAATCTGAACCTTGCTTTCTTTATCAAGCCCTGTTTTATCAAGCAATTCTGCAATTTCATCGCAAGCAAAAACTATTCTGTGAAAATTACAATCAGTCAGTTTATTGTATTGTTCAATGTTAGCACACTCACAATCAATAAATAACTGTTTACGGCTGTTGAGTTCTTCCACAATGTATTCAAGACGATTTATAAGTTGTTCTTGTTGAGTGATTATATTACATTTTCTTTTCCATATTCCGTAAAAATCCACTCCGCCTTTAAAATCAGCTATGTAAATTTCAAAACCTTTTTCAACACATTGCATTAGAACCAGTTTTAGCAAAACAGATTTTCCCGAACCTGAACTACCGCCTATTAAAATATGCGGAGTTACCTTTAAATCTGTCATTACCTTATCAAGCTGACTTTCTCCAAGTAACAAAACACTTTCCTTTTCGGATAAATATTTATTTTCCCACATAAGTATTTGCGGAAATTCTTTGTTCGCTGTCACTGTTTTTATAAACACATGCTGAAAGTCTTTTCCTGATTCAATGCTTACTATACGAACGTTAAGTGCGGTTTCAATATCAGAACGCTTTTTCTCATATTCGGTAATTGGTATTGTAGGAGAATAAAATTCAAATACTTCTGCTTTTGCTTCTTTATACCTTGACAATAAAATCGGTGTTTCCCCAGATTTATCTTTGAATCCAACGCCCAAAAGACATTTTTCAACTCTTTTTGCCGATAAAGGAGTACCTAACATTGAGATAATCAGCAATGTGCCGATAATAGTAACAAATATCATTATTAAACTAAATATCCATAACAAAATATTTGATAAGTAAGAAAAGCCAATTTTATATATGCTCGTCTTTACAAAATTCCAAAGCATATATGCGGATAAAATAAAGGCAATAGGTAAAAGTGCTTTCCTTTTCTTATACCAAATGTTTCTAAAACCTGTTAATATTCGTATATAATTTATTTGATTAAGTATTTTTTTCATCTAAACTCACTTCCTTATGTAATGTTTTCTTCTTTACATGACCCTTTTTATCATACTCAATCACATAATTTATACGGCGTAAAAAAGCATTGTAGGTTTTCTGTTTTTCGATTTGTTCATTTACATACTGCTTATTTAAAGGTAAATTGCTTGTAATTATCACTTTTGTGTAACAAGCCACCTTATCCGTATAACGTGCAGGTAACATCAGCGGATAAACATCTAAATAATTAAGCATTTCCTCTATAGGTATTTGTGAAGCAAATTCTTCAAAAACTAAAACTTCATGCCCGCAATATGAATCAAATTTAACGCCGTTTTTAGAATAAGATGTAATTCTGCATATGCTTTCCGCAGGAAAGTGTTTATAAATCCCTCTTGTTTTTCCGACACCGCTTGCACCGTGTATGTAGGTCACACAAACGCTACGCATACGTTCCCTATACTTATCAGCAAGAAAAGTTTGTCGTACAGTATCAATAGCATTTACCCTGAAAATATGTTGTGGATATTCGGTTATAATTTCACTTGTTGACATACCCGAAACAATATCATCAAGGATTTGAGATAATTCAGGGGAATGTTCTTCAAGAGCTGAGGGAGCTTCTCCGTATTCTTTAAAACTTCCTTCAACGCTTGTTTCGGCTTTGTCTGTATTTTCCCATTTTCCTGTTTTTGTTATGTAAGCGATGTTGTCAACCACAGAACCATAGGCTTTATCAATATGAGCTGTAGGGAATCGTTTTTTAATTGTTGAAAAACGAATTCTGCTTTTAGCATAAATAAACAAGTGGATGTGCGGTGTGCCATTTTCACCAATCTCTCTTGACAGACAAGCATATCTAAATTTGAAAGTATTTAGAATATTTTCAATTTCACCTTCACTAAAATTATGCTCGTCAGGGTTGTTAATAGTTAAAAGCCATTTACGGCATTGAATATCTCTGCTAATTATTCTCACCTCGCTTGTGACATTTGTGCCTAAAGGGTAATACTTCCCCTTTAGGCACAGCCATAGTCGGCTGAAACACGCTAATGCGTGTTCGCCGACTACCGCAACTAATAGAATTATTATTCGGTTTTTCCAACCGCTTTAATTCCTTTAGCTGTAGCTCTTACTATGTAACCGTTTGGCGTCCATACTGGCGACATTTCTAAACCAATAAGTTCTACTTCCAAAGGGTTATCTTCGCTTACATCCAATTGTTTGGCAGAAGCATCAACTTTCACCGCAAGTTTTTCATAACCAAGTACTGGACAAAGAATTTCATATTTAAATGAAACTACTTCATCAGAAACTCTTTTTCCATTCTCGTACAGATACACAGGCTTAACAGACAATGCCATTAAGTCAGACCCTATACATTTAGGATCAAATTTAAGTCTGTTTATAACATCCATAATCTTATCTCCAATTCTTTTGTGATTTTGTAATCGATTACACCTTTATAATAATGCGAAACTTTGCATATGTCGATGACAACAATTTGTAATTTTTTCAATAAATTTTCATTGACTACACTAAAAACAGTGTTATACTAATGCATAATACTGTTTGAGGTGATTTTATGCCAAATGGCACAAGGAATAATTCTAAAAACAAATCAAATACCATTCAAAATGATAGGTTTAAAGAGATAATCAATTATATATGTACTCAATATAAAATAAACCAAAATGAATTAATGGAAAAAATCAACGAATATATGAAATATGATTTTCTCTCTGACAACACATTATTATCTAAATATAAAAGAAATACAAAAATACCAAGCGAATTATTATGTTTTCTTCATGATGAATATAACATTAATCCTGATTATATTAAAGGGAAGTCTAAATTCAAATTTGATGTATTACAAAATAAGTTAAATAATTTTGAACAAATAGCAGATGATTGGTTATCAATTTCTAGCAATCACGAAATTTTACGAACAAATAATATTGTTTTACAGATAACAATGGATAGTAATTTCTATGATTTCTTAGTTGCAAATAGTATGTCAGAATTACTAAGAAAAGGGGAAGAACTTATAACATCAAGCGGTTTGATTAATGATATTGATCAATTAAAATATAAGGACCCTGTACCAAAGGAATATATACTTATACCAGAAGATAAGTTTCGAGAAATAACAGAATTTTTGGCGTCAAATAAATTTCAAGATTTTTAAGTAATTAAATTGATGTCAACAGATATTGAAGGAAACAACTAAACGATGAAACGATAAATAAAAAAGTTGCAAAATAATACAATACAAGCTATTTTTGCCACCAAGTGTATTTGATCCTTTTTAAAAGGTAATTACTGAAAATACTAATCTAATTATTAATAAAAACTCCAATTTTTTCAGCTGCTTACTCCTGACGCAGGAGCCATCAAAGGCAATGGATGTTTTGAGTTTCATTGAGAGAATAAATTTAATTTAAATTGTTTCTTGCAGTAATTTGCCAGTTATTAACGGAAAGTACAATGGATATGTTCTGAATTAATGCCATTGTTCTAAAAACAGACCGCTAACACAAATCTGTGTTAGCGGTTTATTTTGTGTAAGGTTCGTTATGGTTAAAGCCATAGCGTTATTTTTTTGCCCAATTTTTACCGATATTTACGCTCATTACACTTTACAACTGCTTTTAATATTCAAATCGTCACCATAGGCTTTACCTTCACATTTTGCTACGGTCGCTATTTTTAAGTAAAGAATTGCCCTGACGGCGTATCGTAAAACTTGCTTCTTGACTTTAAAATGCTTCCTACGCTTGCAATGCCCGTAAAACCCATCCGATGACGATTTAAACGAATATAAAAAAATCAGAAAGGAGTGAAAAAGCAGCGTGAATATCTAAATCGGACTTTTTAAAAAGCCCACCAATTCAGAGTGCGAAACCTACACGAATTGTTTTAGATTTTAGTATATTATTTTTATAAAACTCAAAATAATGATTGATTATATATGAAGAAGTGAGTGATGCTTTTAAATTGCAATATATTTTGATTTAATGCTAATATGAAATTAAATAGTTGAGATAGCTAAATTTTTTCATTAAAACTATAATTATTGTGTCGACTTTTATCTAAACTTATGATAGAATAGAACAATAGAAATGATCAACAAGTTAGCTAATAAATACTTATCATGACATGCTAAGTATTACGTTGATAAAATAAAGAAATATAAGAACAGATGTCACTCATTTTATATTTAGGAATCTCAGTCCTATACATAATATGAGGTAATATGGACTTTGAGAGAAGGGGTTGTAATGTCTTATACAGTAAAATCATCAGAAAAAACCAGAAAATCTGGAGCTGAAACTGAAACAAAAGCATTATTGTATTTGATGAATTTAAGAAAAGATAGTGATGAAATCAATTATTTTATTGTTGACTTTTTTAATGATCTGACAGGAATGGATACATATGCTGATAAATTGTGGGATGTACAATCTAAGGGAGCAAAAGGAAACTCACCAAAGGCATTGGGAAAAGAGTTAGTGACACTATTTAAAAATTTTGTATGCGATTTTGAATTTGCTGACTACATATTATTTGTTGGTGGAGTTTCTAATACTGTTAGAATTAACAATAATCTCAATTCATTCGGTATCGAAAACATAACGCCTTCTGCTATACAAAAAATTAAAGACGGATTAATAGAAGAAGCAAAAAATAAATCATACATTGAAGATACAGATATTACAGATACAAATATCAACCAATTTTTAGATAAAGTAAGAGTTGTAATAGACGATAAGAAACCTAGTGATTACGTAAGAACTATTATAAAAGGACATCCAAATTTAGTATCCGAAGAAAAAGTTTTGGATGCCATATTTAATGAAATACGTGATAAACAAGCTAGCAAAAAGAATATAAAAGTTATAGAAGGCGTTGTAATTGAGACAAAAGACGAGGCGTTAAAATATTTTAGGCACCTTACAGCATCTGATGTGCGTCTATTAACACTGCAAAGGATAATAAACAGAAACCCAATAGCCCAAGGAGTTCCAATATCCTTTATGCCAATATTAAACAACTGTCCGCCAGAGCAATTCAATGATTTTATACAAGAATGTCAAACTTCTTTATCAAGAGCATTGTTTAATAAGAATTCATCAGAATCATTTTGGGCTTTATTAGAAAATGTATATAATCTCATTTTAAATAACCCTAAATTGGATGTAAATAAAGTGTTTGATATGGTTGACAGAGATATTAAAAAGAATGCAAAAGATTTTGATGTGTTATCACTAAAGTATTTTATAGCACTAGTAAAGGATGGTATACAATGATGATTATAAAAAAAGTAGCAGTTGGTAATAGTATGGAAGCTTTCGTAGAAGAGCAATTTGAGTCGGGATTAAATATTATTTCTAGCGATGATAATAACAAAGGTAAAACAATAGTAATACAATCTATGATGTATGCTATCGGCAACGAACCCACATTTCCAACTACTTTTGAATATAAAAACTATTACTATTATGTGGAATTTCAAGTTAAAGAAAAAATTTTTAAAGTATGTCGTTATGGGGATAATTTTGCAATTATTGATGATAAAAAGCTCATGCTTTTTGATAGTGTATCAGAATTAAAACGATACTGGACAAAGTACATTTTTAAACTTCCTCAGATTGTAAAAAATCAAATATCTAAAATTGTTGATCCAGTTCTATTCTTCCAATTATTTTTTGTTGGACAGGATAAAAAAGATACATCTAATATTTCACATTCTGGATTGTACAATAAAAAAGATTTTGAGGAAATGATATATAGTATTTTGGATTTAAGCGAATATAAATTAGATTTGGATGAAATAGAACAAATTAAAACTGAGTTAATTTCTCTAAAAGATGAAAAGAAGTCATTAATTAAGCAATACAAGATACTTTCATCCCAAAAAACACCCGTACAGTATTTAAGTACCGTAAGCGATCGTTCTGCTTTTGAAGCTAAAATATCCAAAATTAATAATATAAATTCTAAAATAACAGAGCTGCGAAAATCTCGAAACTTGTCTGCAAACAGAAAATCAAAATGGACAAATACCATAAAAGAGTTGAAGTCTCTTAACAGAAGTATTGAAGTTGGAGAACTAAAATGCATGGATTGTAATTCTAAGAATATTGCCTATTCAACCTCAACAAAAAGACAAGCATATGAGTTTGATGTATCTACAATTGAGATGAGAACAGAAATTATTAACTCTATCCACGAAAAAATAAAAGCATATACGGAAGAAATTGAAAAATACGATGACTTAATAGCAAAGGAACAAGAAAAGTTACATATCTTAATGAGCGACGAGGAGGTAACTTTAGAGGCACTCCTTGAATTAAAGGAACAAATTTTTTCTGCTTCAGATGCTGAAAAAAGAATTTTAGAAATAGAGCAAAAGATTGGTATGCTTCAAAGTAAACTGAGTATATCTGAATCTTCAACAGAAAAAAATAAAATTAAAAGACAAACAGAATTGACAAATATTCTACATGAGATGAACAGTTTTTATAAAGAGATTGATCCGAATGGTAATCTAGTATTTGAAAGTTTATTTACAAAAAAGGATGAAGTTTTTTCGGGCAGTGAAGCTACAATTTTTCATATTGTGAAAATGTATGCTCTACAAAAAGTATTAGCTCACGATTGGCCAATTATAATAGACTCATTTAGAGCGGAAGATTTGTCTACAGGAAAAGAGAAAATAGTTATTGAAAAATATAAAGAACTGAATAACCAGGTTATTTTCACAACCACACTTAAAGATGAGGAAATGGGTAAATATGATAATCGTGAAGATATTAATCATATCGATTATAAAGATCATACTCCCAGCAAAATGTTGTCATCAGATTACTGTGAACGTTTTAAACAACTTATATCTGAATTCTCATTTGATATAGATTGATAAACAATACAAATATATATACAAAAGCCGTTAATCCAATTATTATTGAATTAACGGCTTTTGGCTGTTATTTTATTATTTAATTGTATCGATTTTCAGTTTAAGATTAACTTTTTTCATAAATCCTGTCAATAATTTTTACAAAGATTATCTTTTAAACTATTAATCTTTTCTGATTGATTTTAAGGTAATTATATTATATCAAAATAGATAACTGAAAAGTTTGCTTAATGAATTTGCTCCGTCACCGTATTTTTGACTTAATTCACTTACAAGTGAATTTTGAAAAGTATCAGCAATTTGATGAACCGTAGTATTTAACAAAATTAGACTTATTAAGAGAACAATCGTCACAATAATCGCCAATTCGATTATTGGTTTATACTCGCTGTCAGTAAATGAATTTATCATTTCATAAACTAAAAATGCTGACATCAAAACACCTATCGCAAAAATCAATATTGTTGACTGTGGAAATATTAAGCCCAAAATTATATTTAATATCAATGCTGTTGTAATCGGTAAACTTGCAGCACCTAACATATTTAAACTACATTTGAATGATGGGGCGGATATTTTTCTTATCTTTAGTGTGGCATAAAATATCCCCAGAACAACTGCTGAAATAACTACTGCAAAAATTAAATACGGTATAACCAAACCCATTATAGGCGATATTTCTAAGTCAGGTAAATAATCATTTACTTTATCTCCGAAACTGCCTAAAACATTAGATACCATAGAATTTATTACACCATTGATTGAACCCAAACCCACATTTATATTTTGTGTAATATTAAAGCAGGATACAAAGGCAAATAAAAGTAATGAAATTCCTAAAAATATACCACCAACATATGAATTGACATTTTTAGATTTATCTACAACCTCTGCTGGATTTTTAGAGAAAAAGCATTTTAACAATTCTTTCCCATCATTAAAAATCGTTTCTGCTTTGTTTGTATTTGTACTTGGTGTTCCTTCTAAACTTGCACCGCATACATTGCAAAATTTATCTGATTCACTAATTTTATTACCACATTTTTCGCAAAACATATTTGTTAATCCTCCTTAAAAATTAATTTAATGACATTTCTATATCGTTATATTTCGTTTTCTGATCGGCAAAATAAATTAATTCATTTGGATTGTAGTTCAAGTCTACATCAGCTAACGTACTTCCATCAGACTTAATATACATTACAAATTTTATTTTTTCATCTTTATCATACAGGACAAGCGTGACCGAATTATTTGAAGTATCACTTATCGTTCCTGTTAAATTATGTTTTTCATCGTTGTAAGTTAAAACACCTTGAATAGAGCCCTCGCCTTTATCAGATTTTCCTTCACACTTTGTAGTTTCAAATTTAAAAGTAACTTCTTCATCGGTATCTTTTTCCGATAAATATGGTTTACTGCTTCCAGTCCATGTTTTCATCAAATCGTATTTTTTGTTATAGGAATCGGCATATGAAAATTTCTTATACACCCATTCTCCTTTTTCGTCATTAAACTCATAATAAAAGTTTATTTCGCCTGATATTTTCCGAATATCCGTCTTGCTTTCTACACTGTAAACAAATGTAGCTGTTTTAGCTTCTAAATCTACAGTTGTTTTACTGTCAACAGGTTCAAATTTGTCATATTTAATTGTTTTTAAAAGCTGTGACTTACAATTTTCCGTGTAGTCAGAAGCAGAAGGTGCGGTTGTCGGTTTTACCTCCCAAGTATCCTCGTTGTAATCACTTGAATCAGCAAAAAACCATTCCTTGTATTTTTTATAGAAAAGCTCATATTGTCTATGATATTCGACATTATCATAATCATATGTGACATCAATAATAGCATTATAATTGTCATTTTTACCGTCGGTTTCATTTATGACATCAAATTTACTTATTGAGTATTTTTCATCTTTAAGAACTTCGCTGATAAAATCACTTTTAAGTTGTTCTATATTAGGTGTAGTTGTTCTAAACATAAAAAACAAACCACCTCCAACTAACAAAGCTAAAATTACAATTACGCTGATAATTACTATCTTTGTTTTCTTGGTTTTTTTAGTGTTTACCATAGGTTCAACAGAATTTTCAGTAACGTTGCTTGTCAATTCCTGTCCACAAAATTTGCACACTTGACTTCCGTCGCTATTTTCTTTCCCACAATTTTTACAGAACATTCTTTTTTCCTCTTTCCTTATTTAATGTATTTATAGAGCAATAATGTCTTTTCATTACAAATCTCTACGATAAACATTATAATTCATTTATTTTAAAATTGCAATATGTTTTGCAATGCAATTTTACTTGCATTGTTCAATGCTTATTATTTAATTAAAATGCAATATAATAAGGATATAGGAGGTGTTCTAATGGCTTTTCAATTAAAACAAAACAGAAAAGAATCTGAAAACAAAACAATCAGATTCCCCCTGCCCCTTATACAAGAAATAGAATCTGTCATAGCAAATCAAGATGTTACTTTCTCCAGCTTTGTTTTACAGGCTTGCGAATACGCTCTAAAAAATATGGATACAAATGAAAATAAATCAGAATAATTGTATCTAAAATCAAATACATACTATAAGCAATAAAAATCAAAACTTACTCAGATAACTTTGTGCTACCAATTGTGGTTGATTTTATTGCTTAGAAACATTTTATACGAAAGGATTTAAGCAAATGCAAAAAACAACTGCTAAGATTATTACAATAAGCGATATTATTCAATGGAACGAGAAAAAAGAGTTAGAATTATCCCCCAAATACCAAAGAAATAGTGTATGGAATGAAAAAGCAAAATCTTATCTTATAGATACAATAATAAGAGGTTTGCCAATTCCACCCATTTTCTTACGTCAGAAAGTTGATGTGATAACAAAAACAACATATAGAGAAATCATAGATGGTCAACAACGAATTCGTGCAATATTGGAATATGTAGTTACTGAAAGTTTTTCCATAAAAAAATCACATAACAAAGAATTCGGTGGAAAATTTTATTCTTCACTCGAAGAAGAGGTGCAAGAAGCAATATTAGAATATGAAATTTTGGCTGAAGTTGTAACAGAAAAAGATGAAAGCGTTGTCTATGATATGTTTGCGAGATTAAATTCAAATAATATTATCCTAAATAAACAGGAATTACGTAATTCAAAATATTGGGGAGAATTCAAAGTATTGGTATATAGCTTATCATCGAAATATAGAGATTTCTTCTTGGAACAAAAGTTCTTTTCTGACAATGATTGTTCCCGCATGCACGATTGTGAATTAATTAATTCCATGTTAATAGTAATTTTAAAAGGAATTGTTACAGAAACTCCAACTTATATAGACAATATATATAAGGAATATGATAAGGAAATTTCTAATATTGATGATGTTGAAAATAAGTTTCGTAATATAATGAAAGTTATAAATTTATTATATAAGTATTTTAATGGCAATTCTGGATGTTTTCAAAATAAAAACTATTTTTATACATTATATTGTGTCATTGTAAATCAAATGTACGGATTAGACATTGAAGGACTTATACGCAATCCTCTTTTTGATGCAGATGCGATAACTGATAATATACAACTATTGTATCATAAATTCACACAATTCATTTCCGAGTATGATGCAAACATAAAAGATAAAGATAATGTTTATGGATTATACGCTGAATATACTAACTTTGATAAAAACAACAAAAGTAGAACCACTAGTAAGCCCGAGAGAATTAATAGGATAAAATTTTTAAACAATATAATAGGACTTGATGAATAAATGACACTTAACGAAATCAATAAAACTATACAAAATTGGAGCGATTGGGCAACCACACCAACAAATAAAAGTTATGATATAGCTTTATTTAAAATATGGATAAATTTTGAAAAATTCATTTCTGAACTTTTTGTTCAGTATGCAATTGGCAATCCTTCAGAAGCAGGACATAAACCAAATTTGTTACTACAATTTAATAGCGAAGAACAACTGAATGCTTTTTTGAGGGGAGATAAGAAATATGTAGAATATACTAAAAAAATTGAAAATCTCTCAAAGCATATTTTTTTAAATAACCCATTTGATGTTATTTTTTTAGATAGTAATAATAAATCTGCATTTAACCAAATGGTTGCTATAAGAAATTATATTGCTCACGAAAGTGGTGAAGCAAAAAAGAAACTAGTTAATTTATGCTTTAATGGAAATGATGAGGACTTTCAAGAGCCAAACCAGTTCTTACAGGAAAGGGAACCAATAACAAAAGATACATATTTCACATATTATTTAAATACTATAGGTAATATATGTAACTTACTCATAAGTCCCTGCGATAATTAATTTTTTGTCAGTTATAGTCGGCTTCTTTCTACAATAATTCTACAAATTATTTGTTCTAAAATTATTTTTACTCATTTTTTATAACACTGTCAGGGATAGATTTCTACAGTTTAGCACCCTATAAATTGGCTTAAACAGTAACTTTCGTCGCTCCAAAACCGCGTGCCGAGGGTTCAAGTCCTTCTGCCCCTGCCAAACAAGCCTTACACAAAACCTTTTTATTTTGTTGGTGGTTTTTCCATAACAATTAGGTTGTAAGCAAATTTTAAGCTAGGGAAATGATTTCTCTAGCTTATTTTTTTGTACAAAAATTGTACAGAGATAATATTTTAAGTTTTTGCTACTCTGATGACCCACAAGATGAAAAGAGTGATGAGGACATTATTACCAATTGGACGAAGCGACATTCAATTTAGCAACAATATAAATTGGCATTGCATTTTGCTTGAAAATGTAATGGTTTCGCTTGAATTTTCTCAATTGTTTTATAAATAACAAGCACATTATAACAACGCAAAATAATATTACAAAAAAGCAGTTTAACATTATTGTGGTGACCCCAAAAAGTTAGACTTGAAAGCGTAGTGGCTTTTAGCTGCTACGCTTTTGTTATGCAACTAAGGCATTAATCCTGTACTCAACTGGACTTAACCAGCCGAGTTTCTGTTTGATTCTCTTGTTGTTGTAGTAATCAATGTATTTGATAATTGCTTGTTTAAGCTCTTCATAGCTGTAATAAACTTTTCCATAATATATTTCTTGCTTTAATATTCCAAAGAAATTTTCCATAACAGAGTTATCGTGACAATTTCCTTTTCTTGACATACTCTGAAATATTCTGTTTTCTTTCAGCTTTTGTGAATATGCTTTCATCTGATAAGCCCATCCTCTGTCAGAGTGAAAAGTCCTGCGATATGAACAGTCATTAGTGATAGTAATAGCTTCATCTAATGCACTCATAATGTTCTCGGCAGATGGCTTTTGAGATATGCCAAAACTCAGAATTTCTCCGTTAAACATATCCATAAATGGATCAAGATAGAGCTTTTTGATTATCATTCTGCCCTTGCTGTCAACCTCATAATACTTAAATTCACTTGTATCTGTTGTGATTTTCTGATGCGGTACACTTGTGTTAAATCTACGGTTAATCCTGTTTGGAGCAATCTTTCCTACTTTACCTTTGTATGAACTGTATTTTCTGCTTTTATGAATAAACGAGGTCACTTGCAGGTTCAATTTCTGAACAATTCTTTGAACTTTTTTCTTGTTTACAAAAATATTTCTGTTTCGCAATTCTCCCCAAATTCTGCGATAACCATAGTCTTTATGCACTTTTCGTATATCAAGAATTTCTTTTTCTAATTTTTCATCCGGGTTCTCTCGCTCAAATCTATTTTGCCAATACATATATGTTGACTTTGGAAAACCTGTTACGGCAAGAATATCTTTTAGCCTGAATTCTCCTCGGAGACTGTGTATTATTCTTGCCTGTTTTTCGGAGGTTTTTCTTCCTCCAAACGCAATCTCCTCAGCTCTTTTAAATACGCATTTTCAATCCTTAATCTTAAATTCTCATCTTCAAGCTGTTTCAGATATTCTGATTCAGCTTTTTCTTTTCCTGTGTTAGGTATTATCTTTTTTGGTTTAGACACTTTGGGTTTCCGTCCTTTTCTCTTTGGTCGTAACGCATCAGGTCCAACTGCACGGTAATCGGTTACCCATTTTGCTATCATTGGTGGATTATTGATACCTAAACTCAATGCAAGTTCTCGATACGATACTTCCGTTGTTAAGTATAATTCTACCACATGCATCTTAAATTCAAAAGAGTAATTTTTCTTTTCTCTTGATCGCATTAATCCTTTGTTTCCAAATTCTTTGTATGCTGAGATCCAATCTCGTAATATTGTTTGACTCGGTATCCCATTTTCTTTACATAAACTTTTATATCCTCCTTTTCCATTTATGTAGTCCATTACTACCTTCTTCTTGAATTCATAACTGTATTTTGACATAAAAATACCGACCTCCAAAGTTAGATTTTTTAGGTCTAACTTTTGGGGGTCGGGTCATATGTTAGACTGCTTTTTTGTTATGTCAAAATACACAAACTTTAAAAATTTATTTCACGATATATCCTATAAAGTTTAAGAAATAATTCTAATTATGAAAATTGCATTATTGCTTTATATGCAAAATGCACTAAAATTACAAATATGCACCATAGAAGAACAAACTGAAAGTTTAGCTGAATTTCGTTATTAAGGATAAAGACGTCTTTAATAAACAAAAAAACGAGGCATTTTATGACTCCAAAAGTAATACTAAACTCCAATCAGGCTAAAGTAATAGCTAATGCAATTTACAAAGATATTCTTTCCTATGTACAAACTCATCAGAAAGAGTATGAAGAATTTTTGAAATCTGAGGAAAATAAGGATTTTTAAAATCTACTCAATTTTGTATATTTTGCAGGATTTGTTTGCGACTACATTACAGAAAGTTCAGAGGTGATATTTGTTCATGATATCAACACGATATTCTGTATATTGCAGAATATTTTCCAAATTATTTCTTAATCTTAATAAATTATATTGTGAAAGGATTTTTTCATTATGAACACAAATGAGTTTTTAGCATATTTTCAAAACGTAAAAAAACATTCAAGCAATCAGTATACAGCCCTTTGCCCTGCTCATGGCGATAAACATAATAGTTTATCAATAGGCTACAGGAGCGATAAATCACACTGGTTGATTTATTGTCATGCAGGATGTGATTGCAAAGATATTTTGAATGCTGTCGGACTTAAAATGTCTGACTTATATGATAATACTTCAAATAGTAAACATATTGAATCCCAAAAAACTTATATATACAAAGATGAAAATGCAGAGCCTGTTTATTTCAAAACAAGAATTGACTACGGTATCAAAGATAAAACATTCTTATTTGAACAGCCAAACGGCAAAAAGTCATTACAAGATGTTCACCGAGTACCGTATAATCTTCCTAGCGTATTGAATTCATCTCTGATATATTTTGTTGAGGGTGAAAAATGTGCCGATATTTTAATAAAAAACGGATTGACTGCTACCACACTTGATTCTGGTGCAAATTCCGTTTGGTATGATTATTATAACGATTACTTCGATAAAAAAGAAGTAATTATTATTCCGGATAATGATAATGCAGGCAATAAATATGCAGTAAAAATATTAGAACATATTCCGACAGCTAATGTAATTGTTCTTTCAGATTTAGATGAAAAAGAAGATGTTTATGACTGGTTAAAGTCAGGTCACAATGTTAATGAATTAGGAGGTCTGCCCAAAATGAATAAAACAGAATTCATCAGTAAATCTTCATCTAAAAAAACAGATGTCACAAAGCTAAATGAAAACATAAAAGAGAATCAGACAGATACGATTTTAAGCCTTTTTTATGAAAACAATGCTAAACTCTTGATTGATAGTACTGGCAATTATTATGCCAGTATAGCAGTAAACAGCCATAAAGAAGTTAAAAGACTTGACAGTGAAGATTTTAAATATTGGTTAATTTATTTGTTCCGTAATAAAAAAGGCTATACACCTAAAAAAGAAAGCGTATCACAGGCAGTATCCGCATTATCAGCTAATGCTTTATACGAGATAAGAGAAAGGACGCCGTTATCCGTTCGTGTTGCTAAAACAGATGAAACATTCTGGTATGACCTTAGCAACTCTGATTATCAGGCAGTTAAAATTACAGCTGACGGTTGGTCAATTGAGGACAACCCTCCTGAATTGTTTGTACGCTTAAGGCACCAGATTCCGCAGGTTTTGCCTAAATCAAACGGAAATATATACAAAATTTTTGATTATATCAATATTAACGAAAATAAGACATTATTTTTGTGTTGGATGATAAGTTGTTTTATTCCCGATATTCCACATCCTATGCCAATTTTCCATGGAGAAAAAGGTGCTGCTAAAAGTACCAGCTGTGCATTGCTTAAAAAAATCATTGATCCGTCATCACTCGGAGTATTAACACTTCAAAAAGCCGAAAGAACAATGGCTGTTAATTTACAAAATCACTGGTTTTTACCATTTGATAATGTATCATTTATCAATGAAGAAACAAGTGATACTCTCTGCAGAGCAATCACAGGCAGTGGCATTCAGCAAAGAAAATTACATACAAACGGAGATGACTATATTTTCACTTTTAAGAGATGTATTGCTTTGAACGGAATAAATAATGTAGCCCGACGTTCTGATTTACTTGACAGAGCAATTTTAATTGAATTGTCAAGAATTGACGAAGACAAGAGAAAAGAAAATTCAGCTATTACAAAAGAATTTGATAAAGATTTGCCGTTAATACTTGGCAACATTTTTGATATTTTATCAAAAGCAATCAAAATATATCCGAACGTAAAATTAAACAAATTGCCGAGAATGGCTGACTTTTCTCATTGGGGATATGCTATCGCTCAGGCATTGGGTGACCTTGGGGAAGCTTTCTTAGATGAGTATAAATGCAATTACAATAAACAGAATATTGAAGCGATTAACTCTGATATAGTAGCAACACTTTTAATTGCGTTTATGAAAGAAAAAGAAATTTGGAAAGGTAAAGTTTCCGAGTTACTTAAAGAACTGACATATCTTGCTGACAGAGAAAAAATAAAGACTAAAACAAATGATTTTCCAAGCCAAGCAAACTTATTGTCAAGAAAGCTTAACAGTTTAAAAAGTAATTTAAAATCAATTGGCATTGACTTTAAATCTGAAAGCAAATCAGACGCAACATATATAACTATCACTAATGAAAATTCACCTCAATTACCACCATATGTAAAACATAATAAAACAAATGATGACAATACAGATGTTGAATTTTAAATATATTTTTATTCTATGGTGATGATGGTGATGAATTTTTAATTAACAAAATAATTATTTGTTACTGTAATTTGATGTTATAAAAATATCCCTAATATTAAAAGCCTTTGAACAGATTGAAAGTTCAAAGGCTTTTGTTTTAGTCAAAATAATCGAAAACATAGAAATTATCGAAATGTTTTCAAAAGATTTCAGGTTTTAAGTTCATAGATGTAATCGCCGATTGAAAGCAGAATGCTGTTATCAATTTCTGTTGCATATATTTCGTAATCTTGCAATTGAGCAATTGAATTTAGCAGGTAAATCATATCGTTTACTGTAAAATACAGTTCATCATCAGCACAGCTGTCGGCTGAATTTAAAGTGCATTTTATTACTTTTTTCATAGTATCAGTCCTTTTATATCAGAAACAAAGTTGCTTGCACCCAAGTTAGATGTATAATTTCAAGAAAAATCAGCTAACAGTTTTAGAAAGTTTTCTTTCAACTATTGACAACTTAATTTTTGTTCTTACATAGATATAAAAGGTTATGAATTATTTGTGTTTGTGCTTATCAAAATCAATTAAGATGATTTTACTTTGTTCTTTGCTTTAAGCTGGTTATTTGCTCTGACAAATACTTTCCCCTGTTCTATATACAGTTGTTGCTGTTCATTTGTCATTGAACGAAATACACGCAGTAATTCTTCTTCCGCAAGGTTATTTATTTTGTTTTCGGGAATGTTCAAAAGATAATCAGCGGACACATTAAAATATAAAGCTATTCTTTTCAATGTTTCAAAGTCAGGCTCACTTATCCCCTGAACATATCCTCCAATTGTTGACGGTGCAATATTGAGGTCATTTGCAAATTGCTTTTGTGTAATGTTTTCTTCGTCTATAAGCAAGCGTAATTTTTCGCTGAAATTCATAGTAATCACCCATAATTATTTTAAAGGAAGTTACGAAATAATAGTTAAAAATACTAGAAACTAGTTGACAAAACTAGAATATAGTTGTACAATCAAGTCAAAGAACATTAAATTATAATAATTAGGGGGGTAATATAGTATGGCTTTTTGTACCAATTGCGGAAGCAAATTAGATGATAACTCTGCATTTTGTACCGTATGCGGAACAGCTGTTAAGAATGATGTTGTCAATCAACCGCAACAGTCGCAAGTAGTCTATGAAGAATTTGTACCGACATTAGGTATGGGCAGAAAATTTGCATTCAAAGAAAAATCTCTTATTTACAGTGATAAAGAATATGAATATGCAAAGTTAAAACCTATCACTCTGATAACTGCACCTACTTTTGCTTCAAACGGCGTAGCACAAACTACTTCGGAAGACGGAGAGTTATTGACATTAGCCTTTAGTCGCAAAGATAATGCACGCTTTAACTCAGTTCTAAGTTATGCTAATGATCAAATCAATGCAGAACACGGAAATGCTAAAAAATATAAATTTGTTTTGCAATCGCCATCGGGTTCTAAAGTTGAAGTTTACAGTGATTATCTTATAGTTTACTATATCAAAGGCGAAACAACCAAAGGCAGTGAAAGCGTTAATAAAATAAGCAAAGGCTTTGGGTTAAACGGTAACGGACTCACAGGAAAAATTACGAGCGGACTTGGTAAAGCTATAGACAGCATTGGCAGTTTAGGCACAGGCATTAACAATACATTTAAATGTGGTGCAACAGGCGACATAATTATGTTTGCCGATTTGAATGTAAATATTAGTGGCGATAATTTGATTATTAACGAATATTCAATACCCATAGGTCAGCAGAATATGAATTTAGCAAAAGAGATTATCGACTACATTGATAACACACTTAAATCAGCAAATGAAAAAACAGAAATTCCACCGATAACTTCAGAAGTATGGGAGCCGATAGTCGGAAAAATAAAAGAATTTAATTTTTACGGAAAAAGTCTTAGAATTCCCGAAAATTTAGATGTATTCAATTCTTACAGATCGAAGTTCAAGGAGATTGCTCAAAAGTGCCTTGAAAGAGCTAGGTCTGAGTATGATTTAAAAATAAATGATTTTATCTCATTTATGGAATTTTTTCCAAAAATATACGCAGACAATCTTTCGCCGATAATACAGAAAGCCGTAGATGTATTAGTTGCTAACGGAAATTGGACGGTAACTTTTGACTCGTTTTATGAACAGCATACTTCTGAATTTCATCTTGGCATAGATGATTATAATGCAATGACAGAAAGTGTAAATCTAACCGTTGCTAATAATCAAAGAAGTGTTGCAGGTGTTATGTCACATGTTCCGACTATGGTAGGCGGTGGCTTTGGTTTCAAAGGTGCGTTAAAAGGCATAGCAATGGCTACAACATTTAATGCTGTAACTCAAGGAATAAGCAATGCTGCAATTAAAAATGCACAAAATATCAGTCCGCCACAGCAAGCAGAATTATACGGACGCATTAAAGCAGACATTTTATTAAAACGTGTGTTTTTAGACTACTGGAATGTTTACATCTCTCTTGTTTGTACATTAAAAAATAGCGGAAGTGATATTTGGTGGCAGACAAGAGATGCTGACCAACAGTATAAAAATATTTTTCAAAATTTATCAAATCCGAATTTTCCACAGGATAAGGTTTTAGATACACTAATTGAGTTGATTGTTACAAATCCGTACTCACCCGAATATTATGAATTTGCGATATCAAGATTTGGTCAATCAGAAGATATCACAAAAATCAAAGAATATTTTGGATTGACAGAATAAAGTAATACAGATAGGAGTAAAATTATGATTTATTGTAAAAAATGCGGAACACAGGTTCAGGAAGGCATTAAATTCTGCCCGAAGTGCGGTACAGAAATTCAAAATCAGGCTGAAATAAATGATGTTGAGTCAAACAAAATTATGGCTGTAATTTCATATCTAGGAGTTCTCATTATCATTCCTTTGTTAAAGGGCGAATATAAAAATTCTCCGTTTTTAAAATTTCATCTTAATCAGGCAATACTATTCTGTATCGGTTGGGCTTTGACTATTTTGCTTAATGTAATTCCTTTTATCGGCGGACTTTTAGGCGGACTGTTTTCATTTGCTTTAGCTATTCTTGAAATAGTTTGTATTGTTTACGCAATTAAAGGAGAAACCAAAACTTTTCCTATAATCAGTAAGTTCAAGATTATTAAATAATTCCAATTCTAAAAACAAATATTCTAAGGAGATTATTATGACTACTCTAAATTCATTACATATTGACATTGCAAAAGTACTAATGCAGTGTGCAAAAGAAAATAAAACAATTACTTATGGCGAACTGTGCAAAGAAGTAGGTTACAACAGTCCAAGAACTATGGGAGCTGTACTCGACCCTTTGACAAAACTTACATACAAAGAATACGGCGTGTTTATTTCTGTGTTGGTTGTACGAAGCGAAACTCAGAACGATAATTTGCCTATGCCAAGCGAGGGATTTTTTGAAATGTATCATGAGTTTGCTCCGTCAAGTTCTCTATCAAATGAAGAAATTGTGCAAATCCAGAGAGAATTAACATATAAGCAGGATTGGAGCAAATTACCTGACTTAATAAGAGCCGAAATTAGCGAATAAAAACTCTTGTTATAAAATTTTTAAGAGATGTTTTCTTGTGTAAAAGCATATAAGAGAAAACATCTCTTTTAGTTTATAAATATCAATTGTAAAAAACGGGTGTAATCTATACGGATTGCACCTGTTTTTGTATCTAAAATATAAAAGAAACAGTTGATTTCTTTTTGTTTATATCTTATAATATAATTGTACAAAATAATTATAATGATGTGAGTGATTTTGTTATGATTTATGGATACGCACGATGTTCAACAAATGAAAAACTGCAAGACATTAACAGACAGGTTCGAGAACTGAAACAACAAGGAGCAACCGACGCAACCATTTATTTGGAATATGAGAGCGGTACAAAAATAAACCGTACAGAGCTTAACAAGTTACTGAACACAATCAAAACAGGTGATACAATTATCGCAACAGAAGTCAGCCGAATCACAAGAAGTACAAAACAACTTTGCGAAATTATCAAATTAGCGAAAGATAAACATTTAAAATTAGTGCTTGGCAGTTTCGTGGTTGATTGCAGTAGTGAGTTAGACCCTATGACAGAAGGAATGCTCAAAATGATGGGTGTGTTCAGCGAAATCGAAAGAAATATGATAAGCCAAAGAGTAAAAAGCGGAATGGAAAATGCTAAAGCCAAAGGTAAAACAATAGGCAGACCGCCAACAACCGCAGACAATATTCCAAATGTATTTTATAAACATTATCCAAAATATAAAAACGGCGAGATAAATAAAATGGAGTTTTCAAGGCTGTGTAATTTATCTTACCCGACAATTTATAAGTATTTGAGTATTGTAGAGGGTTAAAATGAATGTAGTAATCTATGCGAGATATTCCTCTCATAATCAACAGGAAACAAGTATTGAAGGACAGTTAAAAGTATGTCACGAATTTTGTGAAAGAAACAATTATACTGTTATCCACGAATACATAGACAGAGCAATTTCAGGCAGAACAGACAACAGACCTGATTTTTTGCAGATGATTCAGGATAGTGCAAACAGAAATTTTGAGTTTGTTATTGTTTATCAGTTAGACAGATTTTCACGTAACAGATATGATAGTGCCCACTATAAAAATAAACTTAAAAAGAACGGAGTACGAGTATTATCTGCCAGAGAAAATATAAACGAGGACGCTAGCGGAATACTTATGGAAAGCGTACTTGAGGGTATGGCGGAATACTATTCAGCAGAATTATCGCAAAAAGTAAAACGAGGTATGGAAATAAACGCTTCAAAATGTCTTTGCACAGGTGGTAACAGAACATTAGGTTTTTATATTGATAAAGATAAAAAATTTCAAATTGACCCAAATACCTCCCCTATCATTAAATTGATTTTTGAAATGTATGCAGACGGAAAATCTATTGTTGAAATAACAGATTATCTTAATGCACAAGGATATAAAACCATACAAAACAAACCTTTCGGCAAAAACTCTATCCGAAATATACTTGGCAACAAACGATATATCGGCACATATACTTATAAAGATACAGAAATTGAAGGCGGTATTCCTCGTATTATTTCTGATGAACTATTTAACAAAGTACAGGAAGTTTTAAAGAAAAATAAAAAAGCTCCTGCCAGAGCAAGAGCAAAAGAAGAATATTTATTGACTACAAAACTTTTCTGCGGTTACTGCAAAGAAATGATGACCGGTTTTTCAGGAACAGGAAAACTTGGCAAAGTATACCGCTACTATGAATGCAAAGGCACAAAGAAACATACTTGTAAAAAGAAGCGTGTAAAAAAGGAATACATTGAAGATATCGTTATTGAGGTGTGTCGTGGACTTTTGACCAAAGAAAACATCAATAGAATATCAAAAGAGATTTCAAAACTATTTGAGAATAACCAAGACACCTTTAATCTAAAGCGTTTGAAAAAGCAGCTTTCCGAAAATGAAAGAAAACACAGAAATCTTATCAATGCCGTATCCGAATGTGATATTGAAAGTCTGCGAAAAACATTTTATTCTGAAATCTTAGAACTAGAATCACAAAAAGAAAAGATTGAAGAAGAAATTCGAGAGGAAGAAAAGCTACATATTATCTTAACTGAACCCGAAATTAAATTCTTCTTGACCTCGTTAAAAAACGGTAGTGCAGACAACATCAAATATCGCAAAGTACTAATAACAACATTTATAAATGCAATTTATTTGTATGATGATAAGATAACGCTCATATTCAATTCAGGCGATAAACCAGTAACAATAAACAACATTCTTCTGTCAGAAATCGAAGCAAACGAATCAAATAATACAGATACAGAGGGTTTGTTTATTGACAATGTTGCCCTGCCAAGGTAAGATGTCTCAAAAATGGCTTAGATAAGCCGTTTTTGAGACTTTTTCTTTTTGCAGAAATTTTCTCTGTCGGCAACTTTTTTCGGATTTTCTAAAAATTTTCTAAAAATTGTGATTTTCGACTTGAAAACTAACGGCACAAGATATCAGTAATCATCAGAATTTTCGCACCTTTTTTACCGCAAAATCCGTTCTAAAAATACAGTAAATCTTCCGAAAAATGAAAATTTATTCACGGAATTACAAATCAATTTTCAGCTTTGTATCAAGAGTGCGTGAAATATTCAGTTTGCTTGTTTTGTCAACATGAGCATAAAAATTCAAGCACTGTTTGCTTGAGGGTGTCAATCTCTTTTATCCTAAAGGCATATTTTGGATGGAGCTTGATAATTTCGCAGGTATCGAGTCCGTTTTCGATTTCTTCAATCAGAGCAGACATATCGGGAGATTTTTCATCAACAGGCTTTGGAACATCACCAACCTCTTCAAAGGTATCAATAAGGTTTGTCTGTTCCTTATCAGAACCCTGCCACTTGCCCTCCTTGCGGAGATAGTCACGATTTTCCGTTACACTGCTGTTAGCCTTGTCGATATGTGCAACAGGGAATCTATTCTTCAATGTTGAAAAGCGAATCGGCGATTTTGAGTAAATGAAAATGTGCATATACTGCATATACTTTGTTCCTGTGGTTGCAATTTCATCCACAAAAAACTGTTTTAACTTGCTATTGCAATTTGCAAAAAAATTTTATTTTCGTCCGATGTTCCAAACTGTCCACTATATTATACCAAAGAACGCTGTCCCTCTATCTCCCCTTTGGATATAAAAAAGCAACTTGCAGAACAGAATTCCACAAGCTGTTTCTTTTAATTTAATATTCATCAGAGAGCCAAAACACATACGCAGAACTTACGAAGGTATGGCATGTATAAGTTTATCAATATTCATCAGAGAGCCAAAACTGTTAGCCCTTGAACAAGATTTGTACTCTGGTATAAGTTTATCAATATTCATCAGAGAGCCAAAACCACTACATCTTGTAGAATGTAGGCGGTTTTGACAATTCAAACACAAGTATATTATAATTCAATGATATCTCTTTTGTCAAGATAGTTTTCCTCTGCATACTTTTCTCCTATCAAAATTTCCATAGAATCATACTGACGATCGGTTATTATCAGCAATCGTACCGAACCTGATGGGGGTAAAATACTTTTAACTATTTTTGAATACTTTTTTGCATCATCATTATTTCTGACAGTTCTCGCATATACAGAAAACTGCACCATGATAAAACCTGATTTAATCAGATTTTTTCTAAATTGCGAATATTGCTTTCTTTTCTCTTTTGTCGAAACGGGTAAATCAAAAAATACTATAACTTTCATAATCATTTTCAATTGCCGACACAAGAGATTTTACATATATTTCTATTGCATATCTTATACGCATTCTTTTATCTGATTGCAAAATAATTTGGTTTGGCAAATCAATTAAATTCTTACGATTGCTATATGTAAGTGTTTCAAAAAGTGTATCACAATTTTCAAATGCAACAAAATATTTTCGTACCGTAACCGCCTCTCGGTTTGTTGTATCCCCGGGCTTCACGCTTTTGGATAACGCATCAATTTCATCACATTTTTCTTTGTTAATTTCACGGTATTTCAAGCATAAATACCGGTTGTGTATTTTTCTTTCAATAATTTTCTGCCACAATAAATTTTTAAATTCATATGTCATATCAATTTGCTTCTTTATTACATTAAATGGTCTGTAATGAGTGTTAATTGGTAATGCTGCAGACACCGGAAGATGTTTTTCATCGCAAAGTATTATATGTGCACCTGCCTGCGTAAGTGTGGTCAACACACTTACGCTAAGCATTGCTGCACGATTTTCTATTACAAGTGAGTATATGTCTGAAACCGGAACCCTACTTTCGCCTTCTGCACTTGATACTATAAGCCAGTTGTCCTTTATGTTCAATTTTTCTCCGGAAGCAATGATAACGGTTTGCCATATTTCTTTACCTCCCCAAGCTTTTTACCAAGTATGTCTATTTCAAATTTCTGTACTGTATCCTTTTTAGTTATTGAACACACCTCGTTTTCCTTCACATTGTTAAGTTTTCGTCTCGTATTTCCTTTTGACATATACAGTTCATTTCTTGAACTGTTCTTTAATGAAAAGTAGTATCCACAACAAATTTTATTTTTCTTTGTAATCTCGATGTAGTCGCCATAAAAAAGGTACATTTCGTGCATAGCATAATCATCAGGATATCTATAATCCGAACGAAGATACAAATGATTATTTCTTTTTAATAAGTCGGTATATTTAATGAAATTTAGGTTTGTTTCATCATTACAAGTTCTATATACATCTACACAATAAAAGCGTGAATCATTTAACACCGTACTATTATTCTCACCAATAGTTTTGACACTGTTTTTTCCTGAAATTGCATCTTTCTTTTTTATGAAACGATCCTTAACCATCTGACCTGAATATTTTCTTTCAGGCTTAATTGATACAATCGGCATCTCAATTGAGTCTGCAAATTGGTGATCATATATTTTGTACAAATCATTTCTAAATATTTGATCAAGAGTATCTTCACCTACTTTAGTATCATAGTTAAAGAAATATTTCATTAACTCGTAATCACGGACACGGTATTCAACTTCAAAACGAATATTCTTCAGTAATGACGGTGTTTCCTTAACCTTTTCAAGTAATTTTCTTGAAACAGCGGGAGACATTCCATAATATTTCATTAAGGTATCAACACAATTGTCAAGACTTTTTCTATACTCCTCTGTTTTAATTTTACCTGCAGAATAGTATATATCTCTAAGCTTGTGGTTTTCGGCAGCTATAATAACATAGGCCGGTAAACAGTTTGCTATTACTATTGCGTCAACTGCATGATCAAAATATGTTATCTTCTTCAGTTCGCCTTTATCATATCTTCCCCATGTTTCTTTGTTGAGCCACTGTCTGCGAAGAGATGATGTTATTGCACCCTTGACTGCATAAACTACCGGTCTCTTATCGTCACCCTTTTCCCTTGCAAAGTAGAGATTATCATTAAAATACTTAACCAAAAATTTTGCAATATATCGTGTATCGTTAAGATTTCTTGTTTTCCAATCGCCGAGAATTTTTTCAGCATCTTCGCCTACAAGAGATTCAAGCATAAAATACCTATACTTTTTCTCGGTGATTTTATTGCCTTTAAACAACTTATTGACACGCTGTTTGAACTCTTTTTCCTTTTCAGCAGATAGATACATCAACGGAGTTCTTGCTCCTTTTTTCTGATTTTCTCTTGCAAGAACAAGAGCTTTATTGTTTAGTGTATCATCAAGAATTCTCGAAAATGGGACAATATGATCAATTTCATATTGTTTTCCTTTATTCAATATTGCTTCTTTCTTATTTGTTATTTCTTCATTTGAATACATACATCTCCAACCCTGGAGTTCTCCAAGAAGATATCTTTCAATGTACTGTGGCCTAATTTCTCTTTCATCAAGACCTGTAATCAATAATATTTGTTTTATTGCATTTTTTCGTTCCTTTTCATTTTTATTTTGTTGAGTGGATATTTTTTGACGAGTGTCAAAACTCTTATTGAGTTCACTTGCGATTTCAATATTCATTGCATTTGGTGCGCCATATTTTTGAACAATTGCATTAACCACTTTTCTTGTTTCATTGATAGCTCTAAACACCACAGGATTTTGTGCATACTCACTATTATTATCAAAAGGTTTTAATTTTAACAATTTTTCTGCTTTTATACTTACTGAAAACTCATCTTGTTGTACATTCGCCTGAAATTCACCTACTAATGTTCCATCAAAAAAGGCATTGATTGCATCAATCATATATTTATCTGAAACTTTTGCTGTTCCTGAAAAATTTTGTTTAGAGAGCTTTTTTATCAGTTCATCTTTTCCTTTTAGTTCATCAATTTTGTTTAAAGCATCAATTCTTCTTTTGGGAGTTATATTGAAAGATATTGTATCACCTACCCTGTTAAGCAGAGAATTTTGATCTGTATATTCCTCCGATATCAATTTATCCCAATCGAAACCGTATGATTCAAAAATTGGCTTTACAGCTTTGAGGTATTTAATACAATCTGCAATATTTTCATTTTTAGCAGTCTTAGTATTAAGAATTACAATATTAAGTTCTTTTGCGAGTTCATTGATTTTTGTTTTCGTAATGCTACCGCTTTGTAAGGACTGATTCACGATATTTCTCATCAAATCCCGAGGTAGTTTTACCACTTCGCCTGTGTTTTTTTCAACATATTTATATTGAGAAAGTTTGTTTGCCAAAGCAAATAAATCTCCTATTACCGTATAACGGTGTCCTCTTTTCTCATTCTTATAGTAGGGGCAATTGCCTATCGAATCAACAAAGCCCTTATATCGTCTGTTTTCATCGTCAGTATTTCCAGGTCCATCTTCGAAATCTCGCCTTGAAAATATTATATCAAATATTTTATCTATACTTTCATCTGTAAGTTGAGAGTAGAATTCTTTCTGTTTGCTTAAAATTTTTCTTACCTCATCTTCAAACATTTCGGTAGGAAACAGTATGTCATTTTCACTTATTTTGCCACTTGATTCTTTCTTTCCCTTTTCATCTTTTTCTTTTATATTTCTATACTTGTATCTTCCGGAAATTTTATCAGAAAAATGTTCAGAATCCTTCATTATAGCTTCTGCAATTGAGCGATAACCACCATTTTTTATAACATCTGCAGTATTCGTTAATGCCTTGTAGATATCTTTTTCTTCTTTGGCTTTTTTATCTTTTGCGTTATTATTTTCATCACTCAACTCGTAAAAAGCTTTATATCCGCGACGCTTTGCTATATGCAACAATGCCGCAGTAAGTTCAACAGGAGTCACCTTTTCATCGAGGGCACGAACCCGTATATCTATAATATCATGATTGTTTTTAGCAAAGAACTCGGAAAGTTCCGCCCTACTTACAAATTCAATATTTTCAAGATAGTTCTTCAATCGTTCCTTTCGATGATTCCTTCTCCTAATTCTTCTTCGCATACCTCTGTATTTTCTTCTTCTTTGACTGTTTCGTATATTTTTATTACTTTCAATGATCTCTCCGGATTCAAATATGCGGACACCAAAATCCTCCAATCGTTTGCAATCATCGTCATTTCTTACAACAGCCCAGCCCACTGAACCGATTCCGATATCAAGTCCAATTATATATTTCATAATTCTCACCTTTCTATTGACAAATATATTTTTCAATATTATAATCAAATTAGAGCTTAGAAATTTGATGTATAGGTTTATCAATATTCATCAAAACAAACACAATAAACCATTTTTTATAAGTTTATCAATATTCATCAGAGTTCTAAGATAAGGCAATATGCCGTAGGGTAGTGGAAACCCCTTTGCACCACATACTAAAGACAACCTTAGGGTTGTCTTTTTTATTGTCTTCTCGTCTCTTATTTTATCATATATCACATTTTATTACAACATATTCAGCAATTTATAGTAAATTTATTATAACATAAAGCATTGTCCCATTGTCAGTACTATGGACCGATTAAAACAACAAAAGCTGAGGATATGAAAATTATCCTCAGCTTTTGTTGTTTTAGGGGTTATTTTTTCTGTGATTTTTTTGGGGTAATTTTGAATACAGCATAAAATCATTACATTGAATACAGCATAAAATGATTACATTTCCACCGCATCCTGCAAGGCGTCTTCGATATATTCGTAATTCAGATAACATTCGGCATAGTTATCAGAACGGAAATCATGATACTGTAAACCCATTGCATCAACGATTATGTCTGTAATTATGCCGTTTTCTTTGAATGTAATGTCAACACGATAAGTTTCGTATTTTTCATTGTCATACTCAAGAAAAATTGACTGCAAGCCTACGGAGTCATCAGAATGGTTTTTTAATTTTTTGCCGACAAATTTCTTTTTGAGTCGGGTTAAATCACCCGGATCAAAAATGCTGATTCCTTCAACCTCGACATCTTCAAAAATCTCCTCACACTCTGCCCGATACTCTTCCAAAGCCTCCTCATACTCGTCCTCATCTTCAAATTCATCGGGATACGGCTTGTCAAAATCAGGTTCGACAATCTCATCCGTATTCAGCGACTTCTCGGCAAGCTCGTACAATTCATCGGCAAAATCGCAATCCGACAACGGAATATTGTTCTCAACTGCCTCATTTATTTTTGCATACAAATCATCCGAAACCTCGAACTCAACAATCTCATACCAACATCTTTCAGAACTGTTGATACGTACATATGCTTTCTGTTTTGCCATGATAAAATCCTCCTGCATTTTTAAATTTATAATTCTTTCAACCTGTTATCAACATTATACCAAAAACCACTGTACCATTATCTACCCTTTGCTTGCAAAAACAGCCCTGCAAATGGGTACAGGGCTGTAAAATTAAAGATTTATTCATTGCTTATCAGATTTAGTCGTCTGTAGCTTTGAAATTTATTTTATTTTCGGTCGCAAAAGTGTGTGCATAGGAATCTGTCGGGGCGTGGATTGTTAGGTCTTTTGAGTCTTTGAAGGCAGATTTTCCTATGTAGGACACATTTTTGGTCAGGTAGATATCCTCAAGGGAGTAGGATTCTTTGAACGCATTATCGGCAATGAATTTTACTGTGTCGGGAACGACTGTTTCCTTTGCACCGCCGTAATTTATTGCGTCATCTGCAATTGAAATCACATCCAAGCCGTCAATATTTGCAGGAATTTCAAGCTTTTCCTCTGTCGACATTGGGTTATAGTTAGTTATTACGCACACGGGCTTGCCGTCATCATAGATAACATCATAATTATAATATTCGCCGTAATACGCACCGTTTCTGATTTTTGAATAATCGGTATTTTTAGCCTCCGGATTTTCAGGCTCGGTCGTATAGTTTTTATAATTGATTTTATTTTCAACCGCAAATTTTTCAGCATAAGAACCCTTTTCGGCATATATCGTAAGGTTGTCAATGCCGTCAAAAGCGGTTTTTGCAATCTTATTTACGGAGGGCGCAATATAAATTTCCGTTATATTTTTTGAATCCTTAAATGCGTCATCCTTGATTTCACAAATGCCGTTGGGGATAACAACTTTTTTAAGACAATCAAAGCCGCTGAAAGCTTCCTTTTCAATAGCTGTTATCTTTGTATTTTCATCATATGAAGTCGGAATATACGCATCGTCCAAGCCGTAATATCCGCCCTGAAACAAGCCGACAGTGGCATAAAAATTTCCGTTTTCATCGTCTTGAAACTGAATTACAAACTGACCGTCGGCAGAAGCCTTAAGACTATATTTTTCATCAACAGCCATTTGTTCAAATCTGTTATTTACGATTGTTGCTCTGGCAAGGAAAGACAAGCCGAGCAAAGCGGCAACCGAGATGCAAAGAACAACGAAAAATTTATGAGTAAACAGTTTACTTTTCATGCAGCTCACCTTCTGTCATTTTCAAAACAACATCACAAACTTCTTCCAAATCCTCTTTGTGATGAGTTGTGATAACCACGAGCGCACCTCTTTCTTTTTCTTCTTTAAGAAGCTTGTAAATCAGCTGTACACCGTCATTATCAAGTGCATTTGTCGGTTCATCAAGCAGGATGATTTTCTGCTTTTCAAACACAGCCTGAGCAATATTCAGCCTCTGTTTCATACCAAGCGAAAACTTTTTCACCTTTAAATCGGACTTTAATCCCACACGCTCAAGCGCTGTTTTAATGTCCTCATCGGTAGCGGTTTTCTTGATTTTGCCGAGGATTTTCAGATTGTCAAAAGCATTGTACTGGGGCAACAGGTTCATATTTTCAATCACGATGCCTATGCTCGGAGGAAACGACATATCCTTGTGCAAAACCTTTCCGTCAATCACAACAGAGCCGCTGTCGGGAACAAGCAAGCCTGCAATTGCTCTCAAAAGCATAGTTTTGCCCGAACCGTTGTGTCCGTAAATTCCGTAGATTTTGCCGTACTCAAAATTGTAACTTACATTATTTAAAATCGGTCTTGATTTGATACTTTTACAATAATTTTTTATTTCTACCATAATATCACCTCAAAAAATATCGGTTTTCTTAAATCTCAAATTCAGAATGAAAATGCACAAAGCATTTAACGCAACTATGAATAACAGGTATCCGTAGTAAATGCTCTCGCCCGACACAGCACCGTTCTGCATTCCGAACATCAAACTCGGGAAGAGAATCATTTTCCAAATCGGTGCGTCAACAAAATTCTGAACCAAATAGTACGCAATAAAGCAATAGATGAAAATTCCTATGTTCACAACATGTGCAGGAATACTGATTTCAAGCAAAGACTGAATAACTATCAGCGAAAAAATTGTCAGAAAGTACATAATCAAAGATTTAAGAGTTCCGCTTTCAACGGGAGTCATACTTTCTCTTGCAACAAAAAAGATTATGAACTGGAACAAAACAATGCAAATCAATGCTATAAAATTGTTAAGACAACGCTTTAAAATCAGCACTGTTTTTGAATAATTGCGTACAATCAACATCTTGCCGTAGCCTTGTTTAAGGTTCTCAATTGAGCCGCTTGTAAAGAAGAGAATAAAACACACAGGCAGCAAAAGCGGCAGAAATTTTGTAATTTCAAGGCCGTAATCGCTTGGAGCTAAACCAATCATAAAGGCATTTTGAAAATCTCCCTGAAATACACAACTGAACAATTGAGCAAAGCACGCAACAATCAGTATTATCGACAAAACAAGCTTACTTTTTAACATTACTCAAAACATCCTTTTTCTGATACAAAAAGTAGGAAGAGAAGATAAGCATAAACATCATAAGCAATGCTCTTAATATAATGCCCCACATATCCGACAGAACCATTTCGCCGTTCATAAGTTTTGACACCACTATGGCATCTCTGAACGGAAGCCATACCCTACTTATCATAAAGGCTACATCTGCAAAAAACTCTGTAAAAATCAGAGCTATGGTGATAATTGGAGCAACTTTTGGAGAAATGATTATTCCGAATGAGAGCATAACGAGTCCTGCTCTGAAATAAAACAAAAACAAAGTCAAAAGTTCAAGTGCCGAATATTGCAGAAAATTCGATTCTAAAATCAGGTTAATGTCAAAGCAGATGAGTGCCGCAACTACGCTGACTGCTTCTATCAAAAATGAAAACAGAAAAGCAAATACCGCACAATCAGCAATTCTTCTTGTAACAAAAGAGGCTCTCGATTTCAGTCTTACAATGTAACTTACATTATCATCGGTAAATATGTAAAACAAAAACAGAACAAACACTACTATGAAAATGCAAGCAACATTACCTGATGCATTAAAATCTCCGTTACCTACAACTCTGTAAAAAACACCTTTTGGGCTTAACTTCTCAGCATAATCCGAATTAAAATAATTATAAAATCGCAAATATGTGTATGTGCAAAGCATAGTGAAAAACACTGCACAAAGCGGAAGTATGATTGCATACTTTTTTAATTTACACCTGATCATACTTAGTCACCTTAAAGAACGAAAACAGAACAGCAACTATATTTATTGCTACTACAAAAATAATTGTAAAAGTATAATGTGATAAAGGATACACAGTAAACGGGGTTAATGCTCCTATGATAGACGGTTTGATGGCAGTCGATATATACCATAATATGAAAGCTAACGGATAAAGAATAAATCTGTTTGGAAATGCCATTGCAAGTGCCGTTGCACCGCTTCCCACAATACCGCCAATGAATGAAAAAACAAGAATATAAAGTATGTTATAAAACATCGGATTGCTGTAAGACTGAAGTAGATTGGGTTCAGATTTCAGCATTTCCACATCAGCAGGAATATATGTACCTCCCGCAAAAACAATATGCACCATAAGAAGATTGAGTAAGAGAGGAATTATAAGCACAAAAAATGAAACAGTAAAACTTTTAAGCATATTTAATGCAAAATATTTATTCTTACCTCTTTTTGTGATAAGAATATTTTTGTATCCTATTCTGTAATCTTCAATGCAATCATCCGCAACAATAATTGCCAAGAACAACGGTAAATACCCTGTCAACACGCCTTGAAGTCCTGCCGTCATGAAAGATCCCAAAAAAGTAACTAATCCGGGAACAGGAACAGATGCTCCTTTGAACACATCCACAAGAGCCATCAATATATCTAAAATCGGAGCTACAAAAATAAAAAGTATAACTCCTAATTTAAGTTTGTTATTAAATATTCGGGTAATGTAATATGACATATTTTTCACCTCAATTTTTACTAAACACATTTTTTGATTTGAACAATTACAATCAATATGCCGATTTCTTAATTTATTTGCTATTTGTTTTAATCAACCGATTTCTTTTATATTCAAATTATACAAATGCAAAGTGACTGTAAAATGACTATAGCCCTTTTACAAAATAAAACAGGAAAACAAAGTGACAAATACGCATTTTGTTTTCCTGTTTAAATTATTTTATGTTTTATTGTATTATTAAAAGTTTCCGCACATCAGAGCATTTTCCAATTTTCCGCATCAAACACACCTTTGGTGGTTATTCTCAAGCTTGGAATAACGGGCAGACTCAGAAACGAGAGAGTCATAAACGGATCAATGCTTTTATCCGCACCGAGTTCATATGCAGATGACTTTGCATTTTCAAGCTTTTCGTTTACGGTTGTAAGCGGTTCATCGGACATCAAGCCTGCAATCGGGAGTTCGAGCAAAGCCTTGATTTTGCCGTTTTCAACAACTGCGATACCGCCCTTGCTGTCCTTGATTGCGTTCACGGCAACGGCAATATCATCATCATTACAGCCGACTGTGATAATGTTGTGCGAATCGTGGGCAACCGAGGTTGCTACTGCACCCGATTTCAGCGAATAGCCTTTAACATAGCCGACACCGATATGATTTGTGCCTTTGTGACGCTCAATGCAGGCAATTTTCAGAATATCGTTTTCCACATCAATTTTATCTGCTGTGCCGAGATTGCGTGTGAGCAATTCACCGCCGACAAGACCGATAAGCCCGAGTTTTCCGTCAACCTTGAAACTGCTCGGCGTTACGCTGTCAAGGTGGAAAGTGTCAAAGCATTTTTCGGCAAGCTTTTCATCAACTGTGGGAGCAGAAAAGTCCTTAACTTCGCCGTCAAAAACAAGCTTGCCACGCTTGAAAACAGTTTCAACATTGAAATCTTCAAGATTATCGACAACAACAATATCGGCAAGATAACCCGAAGCAATCGCACCTTTGTTATTGAGCAAAAAGTATCTTGCGGCATGGTGGGTTGCTGTTTTGAGAGCAACAATCGGATCTGCACCGTTTTTCAGCGCCTGTTTTACAATGTAGTCAATATGACCGCCGTAAAGCAAATCACTTGGATGCTTATCATCTGTTGCAAACATACACCTTGAGTAGTACTGCTGAGTCAAAAGCGGCATAAGTGCCTTGAGATTATGAGCGGCAGTACCCTCTCTAATCATAATAAACTGACCTTTTCTCAGCTTTTCAAGGGCATTTTCAAAGGTGGAACACTCGTGGTCGGAATACACTCCTGCGGCAATGTATGCGTTGAGGTCATTGCCCGAAAGCTCAGGAGCGTGACCGTCAATTTTCTTGTGATGAGCCTGCGAGGTAACGATTTTTGAAAGCACATTTTTATCACCGTTGATAACACCGACATAGTTCATCATCTCTGCAAGTCCGAGTACCTTTTTATTATCCAAGTACAGGTCAATATCCTTGCAGTTAAGCTCCGCACCGCTCTCGTCAATTTCTGTGGCAGGCACACATGACGGCATCATAAAATGAACATCAATCGGCAAATTTTGCGATGCCTGAATCATATATTCAACTCCGTCAATGCCCATTACATTTGTGATTTCGTGAGGGTCGGTTATGACTGTGGTTGTACCGTGGGCAACAACTGCCTTTGCAAATTCAGCAGGAGTCACCATTGAACTTTCAAGGTGAATATGTGCGTCAATAAAGCCGGGGAGAACGAGTTTTCCGCTGACATCAATCTCTGTTTTACCGTCATATTTTCCGACACCGGCAATCAGTCCGTTTGCAACGGCTATGTCACCGCACAAAAATTCATTTGAAAACACATTAAGATACTTTGCGTTTTTCAAAACAAGGTCTGCCTTTTCCCTGCCTGCCGCAACTGCAATTAGTCTCTGCTTTGCTGCAAGCTGTCTGTCTGTTTTCTGTCCGTATATTTCCTGCATAAAAGCACCGCCCTTCTTATATATATTTACAAGATTATAGCACTTTGCAAAAGCCATTTCCATAAGTATTTTTCACGAATATTCTTCGCAATTTTTTGCTAAATTGCATAAGATGTGTGCATATTTTCATCTGTCAGACAATAATAATTTTAACAATTTATTGTGCTAATGTATTGAAATGCACAAACTGCGGTGATATAATTTATTTATAAGTATTGTTTTCGGAGGGATAAATTATGTCACACACATACAGCGAATTTTTACCGAGTTACAGTGTGGGAGTTGATTGCTACAAGGCGATTCCCGAAATTGTAAAGCCGTACGGCAAAAAGGCGGTTGCAGTCGGCGGTAAAACAGCTATGGAAAAATCAAAAAAGGCTTTGCTTGAAGGCATCAAAGGCTCTGACATTGAAATCATTGATTTTGTATGGTACGGCGGTGACTCCAGCTATGAAAATGTTGAAAAAATAAAGAACAATCCGTCTGTGCAAAAGGCTGATATGGTGTTCGGTATCGGAGGCGGACGAGCTGTTGACACGGCAAAAACCTATTGTGCTTTATATAACAAACCGTTATTCACATTCCCGACAATTGCATCAAACTGTGCGTCATGCACCTCGCTTTCGGTAATGTACAATCCCGACGGTACTTTCAAGGAATATTCGTACCATAAAGCCCCTGCAATTCACACATTTATCAACACAAAAATTATTGCCGAATCACCCGAAAAGCTTATGTGGGCAGGAATCGGTGACGCACTTTCAAAGGAATATGAAGTAATTTTTGCGTGTCGTGAAAAGAATATGATTCACACACCATTGCTTGGCAAGGCAATTGCCTCCGCAAGTACCGAACCGCTCATAAGCTTTGGCAAAAAAGCTCTTGAGGACTGCAAAAACAATGTGCCGACAGAGGCAATTGAGCAGGTTGCGCTTGACATTATTATCACGGCGGGACTTGTTTCAAATTTTACCGTACACGAAAACAATCCTAATCCCGAAGAGGATTATTACTACAATTCATCGCTTGCACATTGTGTTTATTACGGTGCGTCACTCTTTCCGCAATGTGAACGGCAACATCTGCACGGCGAAATTGTTTCATTCGGTGTGCTGTGTCTGCTGACATATGACGGACAATTTGAGGAGCGAAACAGAATTTTTGAATTTAACCACAGTATCGGACTTCCTTGCACTCTCGGCGAAATTGCACTTACTCCGGACGATGTGCCTGCAATTGCTCACAAAGCCGCAAGCGTTGTTGAGTGGAAGTACGTCCCGGGTAATCCGACCGAGGACGCATTCATCAATGCAATTCTTGCAACCGATAAAGCCGGCAAGAAATTTTTAGCTGATAAATAATGAAGTTTAATTGTAACTGACTGCTACATTATTTCGGTAAATGTATCCCATTTATACAGTTTATTTTCATCATAAATTTTCTGTCATTACTTGGCGGGTGGATGATATCCGCCCATACGGAATTGTGCGAACGGTTGCAATGTTAGGCT